>Ga0308157_10000417_pt1 | contig 147010 bp, 128 predicted proteins | sample PhyBR1_FD_201035 | JGI IMG/M metagenome (GOLD analysis project Ga0308157, IMG submission 201035) | Phyllosphere microbial communities from UC Gill Tract Community Farm, Albany, California, United States - DLSLB.R1 | ecosystem: Host-associated > Plants > Phyllosphere > Unclassified | place... | reverse complement strand
CAGCAGAATCTTTTAATGCTAAAATTAAAAACTTCAGATTGCAGCTTCGAGGAGTAAAAGACAAAGCATTTTTCCTGTTCAGACTCGCTCAACTTTTTGCATAGTCCCCAACTTTTGTTCATGATCCGCATTTTTCCTCTTCAGACTCGCTCAACTTTTTGCATAGTCCCCAACTTTTGTTCATGATCCATATTTAGCTCTTTTTGCAACCGACATAAAACAAAAAATGCTGTAAAATATATATTTTACAGCATTTTATACCATTTTGCTTAAATAGTTGCGGAGAGTGAGGGATTCGAACCCCCGGACCTGTTACAGTCAACAGTTTTCAAGACTGCCGCAATCGACCACTCTGCCAACTCTCCCTAAACGACGATGATATCGTTGTTTTCAGTGGTGCAAATATATAATGTTTTTCAATTCTGACAAAACATTTCTAAAATAAATTTTAATAAACTGAATAAGCAACTAAAAATCAGCGTTATTAATTTCACTAAATACTGATGAATCATAAAAGCTGAGGATTAGAATAAAAAAAACGCATCCCACACAGGATGCGCCTTCTATTTTTATTTAAAATAATCTAACGTAATTCTGCCAGGTATTTCTCGGCATCCATCGCCGCCATACAACCGCTTCCTGCTGCTGTTATCGCCTGTCTGTAGATATGATCCTGAACATCACCTGCTGCGAAAACTCCCGGAAGATTTGTTCTTGCAGATCCTTTTTCAGTTTCGATATATCCGTTTTCATCCAGGTCAATTTGCCCTACAAAAATATCGGTATTCGGTTTATGGCCGATCGCGATGAAGATTCCGTGAACATCGACCGTAGATTTTTCCTGAGTCTGGTTGTTGATCACCACTGCTCTTTCCACTAAGTTGTTTTCCCCTTCTATACCGATCAGCTCATGATGAAATTTCACTTCAATATTAGGGGTATTCCGAACCCTGTGAATCATTGCTTTCGAAGCTCTGAATTCATCTTTTCTTACCAGCATGGTTACTTTATTCACCAGTTTTGCAAGGTAGGTTGCTTCTTCCGCAGCCGTGTCCCCTGCTCCTACTACCACGACATCTTTTCCTCTGTAGAAAAATCCGTCACAAGTAGCACAGGCAGAAACTCCGCCTCCGTTATATTTCTTTTCGTCATCAAGACCTAAATACTTTGCTGTAGCTCCGGTAGAAATAATTACTGTTCTGGCCAGAATTTCCTTACTTCCGGCATATATTTTATGAACGCCGCCTATTTCTTTAGAAAATTCCGCTCTGGTGATCATTTCATAATGCACTTTGGTATCGAATCTTTCTGCCTGCTTTTGCAAATCCATCATCATTTCAGGACCTGTAATGCCTGCAGGATATCCCGGAAAGTTATCGACTTCAGTAGTGGTAGTCAATTGTCCGCCCGGCTCCAATCCTGTGTATAACTCAGGTTTTAAGTCTGCTCTTGCAGCATAAATTGCTGCTGTGAAACCAGAAGGTCCGGATCCAACGATCACACAATCTAAAATGTTTTGCTCCATAATTTGCTTTTCAAAAGATTTAAAAATTTACGACTGCTAATTTCGTCATTTTTAACACGTAATTAAAGTTATTTTAATGATACTTGTCAATATCAACTATGTCAATTGTCAATGATAATTTTAAAATTAATAGATAAAATCTTTTACTAAACTTTCATCTTAATTTTATCTACGTTAATGATTTTATACACAAGTTCCTTAATCAGTTCAGCTTCACCCATATTGACAGCGCCAAGACCTTTCCCTTTCATATCAAATTCCCTTAATATCGAAATGACCCTTGTAGCATGCTTCAACGGATAAAGTCTGGCAGATTCTGCATAATCTTTTATAAAATAGGGATTGACTCCCATCTGGGAGGCGATTACCTGAGGTGGCTGGCCCATCATGGTATTGTAGATGATAACGTTTGAGAAATAGTTGTAAAGACTGGCCAACAACATCACAAACGGATTGTTTTTAGGATTTTTCCCCATAAAATGAGCAATTTTGAAGGCCGCATTGCTATTTTTTGTTCCTAATGCCTTCTGCAGTTCGAATACGTTATATTCTTTACTGATTCCGATATGGTTTTCCACCATGTTGCCGTCCAGAATTTCTCCTTCTTTAAGGATAATTTTCAGTTTATTAAGTTCGTTAGCGATCCTGGAAAGGTCGTTTCCAAGATATTCGGCCAGCAAATGAGAAATATTGGGAGCTGTTTTTATTTTTAAGGAAATACATTCGTCTGCAATCCATTTCGGAAGATGCGCTTCTCTTACGGGTTCACTTAAAAATAGAGCGTTGGCCTTATCCAGTGATTTGGTAACCTTTTTCCGGCTGTCCAGTTTTTTATGTTTATGGGCAAATACCAAAACCGTAGACGCTACAGGATTCTGAATATAGGTTTCTAAAGCAGTATTTTCACTTTCTGCCAATCGTAAATCCTGTGCTTCCTTCACGATGATCACCTGTTTGTCTCCCATCATCGGGAACTGCCTCGCTAAAGAAAGAATTTCGTGGTAGGTGGTATCTTTTCCATACACGACGGTCTGGTTAAAAGCTTTTTCATCTTCATTCAAAAAGTCGTGTTCAAGAGCTTTTACAGCAAGATCGATAAAGTAAGGTTCTTCTCCGTGGAAAAAATAAATCGGTAAAACTTCTTTATTTTTAATATTTTTGAGGATTAAATCTAATTCTTTCATCTTATAAATGGAACTTCCCAAACTGAATTTTCAGGAAACTTTTGATTTTAAATTCAAGAAAGACAAAGATAAGTTTTTTATTTATGATTTAGTTCGTAAAACTTACCTTTTGCTGACCCCGGAGGAATGGGTGCGCCAGCATTGGGTTCACTATTATCTTACCATAAAGTGCTACTCGGCTTCTGCATTAATTACAGAAAAAAAAATTGTCCTGAACGGTTTAACCAAACGGATCGACCTTTTGATCACAGAGAAAACAGAACCCGTTGTTCTGATCGAATGCAAAGCACCGCAGATTAAATTAACAGAAAAAACCTTTGAGCAGACGGCGAGGTATAATTCCGTGATCGGGGCAAAAGAGATTATTTTAACGAATGGTTTGCAGCATATCAATGCGTACTATGAAAATGAGCAGTACCAGTTTTATAAACCTTAAATTATACTGCTGTATTCATCCTGATTGTAAGTTATTTTTATTAATTTAGATACCGGATTTATCGTTCACAGCGAACAGATTGATGATCAAGAAGAAGGTTAAGATGCGATATAGCATTTAACGGTCAGATCCTTTAAAATAAACTTAAATGACCTCGTGATGGAAAGGCTTGTTTATAGGTCAGAAACCCTAGCCCCGATTGAAGGGGAAATCCTTTTTTTGTAAAAAAAAGATTGGAACGGAAAGCGGGAAGAAGCTCCTTATAATAAAATTAAATTACAAAATATATGATACGTTCAATACTATTATCTGCATTTTTTATGGCGTCAGGATCATTGTTCAGTCAGAAGCTTAAGCCGGTTTCTTACCAGGACGGTGCCCAAAAACTTAATGGTCTGGTAACTTCCAATGCGGGGAAAAAACTTCCGGGAGTTTTAATTTTGCCGGCGTGGAAAGGTATTGATGACGAAGCGAAAACCGCTGCTGCAGAATTAGAAAAACAGGGTTACATTGCTTTTGTTGCAGACATCTACGGCGAAGGAAATATTCCTTCTGATAATGCAGCGGCAGGTAAAGCGGCAGGCTATTACAAACAGAACTTTGAAGCGTACCAGAAGAGAATTTCTCTGGCCTTGGAACAGCTTAAAAAAAATGGTGCCGTTTCTGATAAAATCGCAGTAATTGGCTACTGTTTCGGAGGAACCGGTGCTTTGGAATCTGCGCGTGGAAGTCTTCCTGTAGTGGGAGTAGTTTCTATTCACGGCAGCATTGGGAAAGATCAGGCGAGAAAAAACGGAGCTATTTTCACCAAAATTTTAGTCGAAAATCCCGCGGATGACCAGAGCGTAACACCGGAGGATTACCATAATCTGATCAAAGAGATGAATGAAGGAAATGCAGACTGGCAAATTATTACTTACGCGCATTCCAAACATACGTTTACAGATCCTAAATCACCGGATTATAATGCGGTGATGGCCAAAAGAGCCTGGAATCATACGCTGATGTTTCTGAAGGAAATTTTGAAATAAGATTTCAATGTAATAATGTAGCAATTTATCAGTGTAACAATGTACCAATATAGCAATTTACCAATGTAGCAGTGTAGCCATCGTTGTGTCTGATCTTTTTGTTATTATCTTGTTAAGTGATACATCAAAAAATTGTTACATTGTTACATTGCTACATTGTTATATTATTACATGATTTCCTGATTTCATAAACAAAATTGGTTCTTGTAGGCTCGCCAAAGTAGGCTACTTCCTCTTCTGCCACTTTTTGTCCGCCCAATCTTTCCAATGCAGTCTGGGATCGGAAATTTTCTTTCCCGATATGAAAATGTACTTTATCTACAAACTGAAAAATGTAGTCGAGCATAAGTTTTTTAATCTGAGGATTGATTCCTTTGCCCCAGGTTTTTTTTCCGTAGAAAGTATATCCTATGAAAATACGGTTTCCGCTTTCATCATAGTCATAAAAACGGGTGCTTCCCAATACATCCCCGGTTGATTTTTCGACAATCTTAAAAGCGCCTTTGCTTTCCATAGCGCCTTTAAAAAAGTTTTTAAAAACTTCCTGCCGATAACGGTCTTTATTGGGATGCTGTTCCCAAACTTCAGGATCGGAGGCCACTGCATATAAAGATTCAAAATCCCCTTGCTGTAAGGGAATCAATTGATATTCTTCATTTTCCAGAACAGGTTGAACAGAAAAATTCATTTTCAGTATATTTTATTCAGAATGAGATGTACGATGCCTATGTCTTAGCTTTTTGCTTTCGCAGCGTCAGACTCTATTTTTTTAATTTCTTTCAGTTTGTCGGCAATCTTCGTTACGGCTTCCGGACTTGAAGGTTTTAAAGCGATCTCTGCCTGAGCCATATCCCATTTAATGACAAGATTTCCGGTGTTTTCGCCGGTTGGATTTAAAGTAATTTCAAACCATTCCTGTTTGTCTGCCAGCTTATTAACAGGCACTGTAACATCCACCACATCCTGCTTCGGATCGTATGTATACGCACCCCACTGCTGGAAATCTTTGTTTAAGATCACTTTCCATTCTTTTTCTGTCGGAACAATAAATAATCCGTACGTACCTGCAGGCACCACTTTTCCGCCGAAGTTCACAGACTGTCCGAACGTAATTTTTGTAGATGAGTTAGCACCCGCTCTCCAAACCTGTCCGTAAGGAACCAGTTCCCCGAAGATTTTACGCCCCTTTACTCCCGGTCTTCCGTAATCTACAGAAATTTTAGACATCGAGAACTGCTGTTCTACTTTCTGACGCGGGCTGGCTGCCGGTACAGAATAATCCTGGGCAAAACTGAAGGCTGAAGCTGATAGGCAAAGTGCAAATAGTAACTTTTTCACGTGTAATTTTTGTTTAAAATTACGAAATCAAAATAAAACAGCCTTCTCTAATTCCAATAATTTTTGTTTTCTCCAGATGCCCCCTGCATAACCTACCAGTTCACCATTCGAACCGATGACCCGGTGGCAGGGAATTAAAATGGCCATCTTATTGATCCCATTGGCTGTCCCGACAGCACGGATCGCTTTCGGATTTCCTAAAAATTCGGACTGTTGTCTGTAAGTCCGTGTTTCCCCTATCGGGATTTCTCTTAATAACTGCCATGTTTTTTTCTGAAATTCTGTTCCCGTAATATATAAAGGAACATCAAATTTTTCTCTTCTGCCTTCAAAGTATTCTTTTAATTCCTCTTCAAGCTGTCCGAAATGTATGTTTCCTCCCTGTATGATCTCCGCATTCAGAGCTGTGGATAATGACCTGAACTGTTTTTCGATATTCTTCCGGTCTGTAAATTCAAGCAGGCAGATTCCCTCTTCTACGGCACAGGCGTACATGGTTCCAATAGGCGTCTCTATTCTTTTAAGGTCAATAACTGTCTGTATTTTGCTGTTTTTGGGCGAAGCTCCAAGGACATTTTTAAATCGTTCATTAAAACCGCTTAAACTTTCATATCCTGAATCTAAAGCCGTTTCCAATATGTTTTCGCCGTTTTTTATCTTCTTAAAAGCTGCACTCATCCGGAATTCTCTCTGAAATGCCTGAAAGGTCATGCCATGATTTTTCAGGAACCAACGGCGAAGGGTTACGGGTTCTATATTTCTTTCTGAAAGATCCGCATCTTTTATTTTCAGCGACAGATCCTCGGCCAGCTCCGATAATAGTTTCTGAATATAGGGAGGCGTTTCGTTCAGTTTTTCCAGAGGTTTACATACTTTACAGGCTCTGTACCCTTTATCAAGTGCTTCCTGTACGCTAAGGAAAAATTCTACGTTTTCTCTCTTCGGCTTTCTGGCCGTACAAGTCGGGCGGCAAAATATTCCGGTGGTTTTTACAGCCATCCAGTAGGTTCCTTCAAATGAAGAATCCTTATCCAAAGATGCCTGATACATTCTGTCTGCTGTCAGTTTCATGATAATACAAAAATGGGTGAAAAGTTGTTCTCCTCTATAATTTCCCGTCCTTTTTCCTCTAATTTCTTATAAATATATCCATTCGCAAAATTACCGGAAGAAATTCTTTTAACTCCCAATTTTTACAATGTACTGAAATCCGGCAATTCGGGCATAGCCATTACGTTAACCGGAAGTTTCGTTGCTTTGACGATGGTTTTGATATCTTCTTTAGCCGTAATGCAGGGAACAAAAACACCATCAATTCCTGTTTTTTCAAATAATTTTATCCTTTCAAGAGTCTCTTTTACAGGATCTTTTACTCCTAATAAAAACGGATCAGTTCTCAGATTGATAAAAATATCCACCGCTTTTTCGTTTATTTTCAGCATGATCGCTGACAGCTTTTCATAAAAAACCTCTTTATCTGCCATATTTCTAACTCCATTGGCCATTATGCTGTCTTCAATATTGATTCCCACCACTCCCGATTCTGCAAGCTTCAGAATATTGGAAGCAATGTCATCAGCATTAGTTCCATAACCTCCTTCAAGGTCTACGGTTAGGGGTATTGATATTGATTTTAAAATCCGATCAATCATATAAAAATATTCATCAAATGTCATATTTTCACCATCTTCATATCCTAAACTGTGGGCAACAGCCGAACTGGAAGTTGCCACGGCCTGATATCCCAGTTTCTCATAGATCCCGGCACTCTGTGGATTCCATACGTTGCCCAATAATAACGGGTCGGCATTTTTATGGAGTTCTCTGAAACGCTTACTATTTGTCATTCTTTTTTTTACAAAACTAATATTTATAGCCTTCTGTATACAACCGAAAAATGGACAAGTATTTTTGCTTTATCTAAGTTTCCGATATTTTCCATTTATTACTTAATATTATTATTTAAAAGTACAATGATCTTTAACTAACAAGCGATTCTTCAGTTACTAACATGATAAAAATAACGCAATTACCTATTTATAAATACATTAAACTTACAAAAAAACCCCGTAAGATTCTTACGAGGTTTAAAAATATTTTAATCCGGAAATTACATCGTCTCCATCTTGAAGCTCATGCTTTCGATAACTTTCAGGATAGCTTCAACAGTATCCATCGAGGTTAAACAAGGAACACCGTTTTCCACACTCATTCTTCTGATCTGGAAGCCGTCTCTTTCCGCCTGTTTTCCTTTGGTCGTCGTATTCACAACATACTGAACCTTTCCTTTCTGAATCAGGTCGATCAGGTTGACACTCTCCTCTCCTATTTTGTATCCGATTTTACAAGGAATACCTTTTTCTTCGAAGAACTTCGCTGTTCCTTCCGTAGCCCAGATCCTGAAACCAACTTCATGGAATCTTGCCGCTAAGTCAGCCGCTTCCTGCTTGTGTTTATCCGCTACCGTGAATAAAATTGATCCGTGCATCGGAACTTTTCTTCCTGCGGCAACCAATCCTTTGTATAAAGCTTTTTCTAAAGTCGTGTCTTTCCCCATTACTTCTCCTGTAGACTTCATTTCAGGGCCTAAAGAGATGTCAACTTTCGTTAATTTTGAGAAAGAGAATACAGGAACTTTTACAAAAACACCTTCTTTGTTAGGTACCAATCCGTTTTTATAGCCCAGATCGGTCAGTTTTTCACCTAAAATGGCTTTCGTAGCCAGGTTCGCCATCGGAACTTCTGTGATTTTCGATAAGAAAGGAACGGTTCTTGACGAACGTGGATTTACCTCGATCACATATACGTTTCCTTCGAAAAGAACGTACTGAATATTCATCAGACCGATAACATTCAATCCCTTAGCCAGTCTTTGGGTATAATCTACCAACGTTTCGATTTCGCTTTGTGAGATATTCTGAGGAGGATATACTGCAATGGAGTCTCCGGAGTGAACTCCCGCTCTTTCGATGTGTTCCATAATTCCCGGAATGATCACAGTTTCACCATCACAGATGGCATCAACTTCGATCTCTTTTCCGACCATATATTTATCCACTAAAATCGGCTGATCAGGACTTGCCTCTACCGCGAACTCCATATAATGAGCCAATTCCGCTTCTGTATAAACAATTTCCATGGCTCTGCCTCCCAAAACGTAACTTGGACGGACTAAAACCGGATACCCAATTTCGTTGGCAATTACAATCGCTTCCTCTTTTGAGGTAGAAGTTTTTCCTAAAGGCTGAGGAATTCCCATTTCCTGAAGGGCTTTTTCAAATTTATCCCGGTTTTCAGCTCTGTCTAAATCTTCCAGCGTTGTTCCTAAAATCTGAACGCCGTGAGAAGTCAGTTTATCCGCTAAGTTAATCGCTGTCTGACCTCCGAACTGAACGACAACCCCTTTTGGTTTTTCGAGATCGATGATGTTCATTACATCTTCTTCCGTTAACGGCTCGAAGTATAATTTATCTGAAATTGAGAAGTCTGTAGACACCGTTTCAGGATTATTGTTGATGATAATCGCTTCATAACCCATTTCTTTGATGGCCCAAACCGAGTGAACGGTCGCATAATCAAACTCTACTCCCTGTCCGATTCTGATTGGCCCGGAACCTAAAACAATGATTTTTTCTTTATCAGAAGCAACACTTTCGTTTTCTTCTTCATAGGTTCCGTAGAAATAAGGTGTTTCAGATTCGAATTCAGCAGCGCAGGTATCTACCATTTTGTATACCGGCATCATTCCGTTTTCTTTTCTGAAATTGAAGATTTCGCGTTCTGTTACGTCCCAGAGAACGGCAATATTGACATCAGCAAAACCTAATTTTTTAGCTTCCAGTAAAGTTTCTTTGTTAAACTTATTTTCAGCAATCACTTTTTCAAAATCAATTAATTTTTTGATCTTCCAGATGAAGAATTTATCGATTTTACTCCATTCCACGATTTGCTCCCAATCGTAACCTCTTCTTAAAGCGTCACCAATGATGAACAGCCTTTCATCATCACACACTCTGATTCTTCTTTCGATTTCTTCTGCCGTAAGAGCTGCAGCTTGCTTAGTTTTTAAACCGATATGTTTAATTCCGGTTTCCAAAGAACGGATTGCCTTCTGTAAAGATTCCTCGAAATTTCTTCCGATGGCCATTACTTCACCCGTCGCTTTCATTTGCGTTGATAATCTTCTGTCCGCCGTTTCGAATTTATCAAATGGGAATCTTGGGAATTTCGTTACCACATAATCCAAGGCCGGTTCGAAACAGGCATAAGTCTTTCCTGTAACCGGATTCATGATTTCATCAAGAGTTAATCCAACCGCAATTTTCGCAGCAATTTTTGCAATTGGATATCCTGTTGCTTTTGATGCTAAAGCTGATGAACGGGAAACTCTTGGGTTCACCTCAATAATATAATATTCGAATGAGTGAGGATCCAAGGCTAACTGTACGTTACATCCGCCCTCTATTCCTAATGCTCTGATGATTTTCAGTGATGCATTTCTCAGCAACTGATATTCTCTGTCAGAAAGCGTCTGAGAAGGGGCTACAACGATTGAATCTCCTGTGTGAACTCCAACCGGATCTATATTTTCCATGTTACAAACCACAATTGCGTTGTCGTTTGCATCACGCATTACCTCATATTCAATTTCTTTGAAACCTGCAATTGATTTTTCAATAAGACACTGGGTCACAGGGCTGTATTTTAACCCCAACTCGGAAATTTCTTTCAATTCTGTTTCATTGGAAGCGATTCCACCTCCTGTTCCACCCATCGTAAAGGCAGGACGAACAATGACAGGATATCCGATTTCATCAGCAAACCTTAATGCCCCTTCTACCGTATTAACGATGTCTGATTCCGGAACCGGTTCGTTCAGTTCTCTCATCAGTTCACGGAACAAATCTCTGTCCTCAGCTCTGTTGATCGCTGAAAGTTTTGTTCCCAACACTTCAACTTTACATTCTTCAAGAATTCCCGATTTTTCAAGCTCTACCGCCATATTCAGACCGGTCTGCCCTCCAAGAGTCGGCAAAAGCGCATCCGGACGTTCTTTTCTGATGATATGACTTACAAACTGAAGTGAAATCGGCTCGATGTATACTTTATCTGCGATTTCCACATCCGTCATAATCGTTGCAGGGTTTGAATTAATCAAAATTACCTTGTATCCCTCTTCTTTCAAAGACAGGCAAGCCTGCGTTCCCGCGTAATCAAATTCCGCTGCCTGACCAATGATGATAGGTCCCGAACCGATTACTAAAATTGTTTTTATGTCGTTTCTTTTCATTTTTTTCTTTTTATTATTCCATGGATTTCATCCGTGGCTATTATTGTTGAACCATTTCATGGTTCTGTTTGTCTACCTCACCAAGTGGCTGAATCCTAATAACCTTAGGTAAGACCTATGGATTGGATAATTAAATCATTACGACAACCTATGAAATGGGTTGAATATTATAATCTGAGAAATCAAACCAAATTTTTCATCTTTCGGTAAATCAGCACAAATGATATAAACTTCTTTTGTAAATTCTATAGATTTCTGCCAAAAAATTAATTTCTCAAAATGATGCATGTAATAGTCTTTTATCTGATGTCTAATATCTGAAATCTTTCTTATTGATTCTTCTTATTCTTAAAGTCCTCCATCATGTGGATAAAATCATCGAATAGATAGTTTGCATCTTCAGGGCCGGGACTTGCTTCCGGGTGATACTGAACAGAGAAACATGGGTGAATTTTGTGCTTCAGACCTTCATTGGTTCTGTCATTCAGCGCAATATGAGTTTCAATTAAATCTGTGTCTCTTAAACTTTCCTGATCTACGGCATACCCGTGATTCTGAGAAGTGATGGCTACTTTGTTTTTCTCCAGATCCAAAACAGGGTGATTTCCTCCGCGGTGCCCGAATTTCAGCTTGAATGTTTTGGCCCCGCAGGCCAAGCCGATCAGCTGATGTCCCAGACAGATTCCGAAGATGGGCACTTTTCCCAATAATCCGCGGATCATTTCCAAAGCCATTGGATTATCTTCCGGATCACCAGGACCGTTGGACAACATGATTCCATCCGGATTCATCAACAGGATTTCTTCTGCTGTCGTATCATGCGAAACCACGATGATATCACAGTTTCTCTGAGATAATTCTCTGATAATTCCTAACTTGGAACCGAAATCTACCAACACGACTTTGAACCCTCTTCCGGGATTTGCATACGGTGTTTTTGTGGAAACCTGTTCTACCTGGTTGGTTGGGAACGTCGTAGATTTCAGTTCTGCAATGATCGTCTGATCCTCAGTATCCGCGTTTACAATTTTTCCCTTCACCACTCCCGAATTACGAAGAATTCTTGTCAGTCTTCTTGTATCGATTCCTGAGATTCCTGAAAGGTTTTTCTTTTTAAATAATTCATCTAAAGTAATCTGAGTACGAAAATTTGACGGCAGATCACAAAGTTCTTTGACGATAAGACCTTTGATAGCCGGCTCAATACTCTCATAATCATCTCTATTAATCCCATAGTTTCCGATAAGCGGATAGGTCATACAAACGATCTGCCCGCAATAAGACGGGTCAGAGATCAATTCCTGATACCCTGTCATTCCGGTATTGAAAACCACTTCTCCTGCAGTTTCCAACTCTGCTCCGAAACCTTCTCCATGAAACACTTCACCGGACTCCAGTATTAATTTTTTCTTCATTTTTTTATTTAGATTTTCTTTTTATTTTCTATTTATTTGTACAATGTATTCACGTATTTATGTATTCATGAATACTTTTACATTTTACGTTTTTACAATTACTTAAAAGTATACCCTTCTTTTTCCAGGGCTTCTTTCAGAATTGCCATTCTTGCGAAAACGCCATTCTGCATTTGCTTGAAGACTCTGGAGCGTTCGCATTCTACAAGGTCTGTATCAATTTCCACTCCCCTGTTGATGGGTGCCGGATGCATGATGATAGCCTCTTTTTTCATTGCTTTCTCCCTATCTTTTGTCAGTCCGTATTTTCTATGGTAATCTGAAGCTGAAAAACTGATCTGTGCATCGTGTCTTTCATGCTGAATCCGCAATAACATTAAAACATCAACATCTTTTATCATTTCGTCTACCGACAGATAGGTTCCGTTGATCAGAGCACCTTCATCAAACCACTGTTCCGGTCCAGAGAAGTAGACTTTTGAGCCTAATCTTCTTAAAGCTTCCGCATTGGAATTGGCTACACGGCTGTGTTTTACATCTCCCACAATTCCCACTTTCAATCCTTCGAATTTCCCGAATTCCTGATAAATCGTCATCAGATCCAGCATACATTGGGAAGGATGGTTTCCGGTACCGTCTCCCCCGTTAATGACAGGAATTTTTATGTTTTTTAATTCGTCAAAATACCGGTCTTTTTTATCTCTTATTACGACAAGGTTCACCCCCAAACTTTCAATGGTTTTTACGGTGTCATACAGACTTTCTCCTTTATTTACAGAACTGTGAGAGGCATCAAAAGGAACCACCTGCAATCCCAATTTTCTTTCAGCAATATCAAAACTTGTTTTCGTTCTTGTACTGTCTTCGAAAAAAAGGTTTGAGCAAAAAACATCTCCTTCAATTCTGGCAGTTTTTCCGTTTGCAAAAGCCAGTGCTTCTGTTACTATACTGTTGATTCTTTCGGTACTTAGTTCTGTAATCGTAAACATACTATTTTAAATTTTTTACAAAAAAAAAGCGAAGAAAATATCTTCGCTTACTATAAATAAATATCGTAAAGGGCGTCTACGCCCGGTAATTCTAATGATATAAATACTGTGTTATTCATTAGGTGCAAAGATACAAAAATTTCACAAAACGCCAAAACCAAAATTTCAAATAAATTAAAAAACTTTATCTGTCCTTATTTTCATTTTTAAAATACTATTTTTGTTAAAACTCAACTTATTGTATGGATTTAAAAGACAAAATGATTCTCAGTATTATTCAGGAAGACTCTACTTATTCGGTGAAAGAAATTTCAGAAAAGATCGGCCTTACCTTTACTCCGACCTATGAACGTATCAAACAACTGGAGAAACAGGGAATAATTGAGAAATATGTAGGGCTCTTAAACCGTGAAAAACTGGGTTTGAATATTGTCGTATACTGCAATGTCCGTTTGAAAGAACAATCTCAGAAAGTATTGGAAACTTTCGAAAAAAATATCGGAAAACACGATGAGGTTCAGGAAATCATCAGTCTTTCCGGTGAATATGATTATATGTTGAAAATCATTGCCAAAGATATCAACTCTTATAACGAATTTGCGGTAAACATTATATCAAATATTCCCAATATCGGGCAATACCACAGTTCTATCGTGCTTCACGAGGTTAAAAAATCTACTAAATTTAAAATTGATTTAGGTTAACTGTTACTGTAATCTAAATCTTTCGTTCATTAAATACGCTTCGACAAGCTCAGCATGACTTCTCTAATACCCACTGTTTTATGAGTGATTCATTTGTAGCGTTGCCATGCTGGGTGACGTCGGAGCATTATTCATTCTAAACAATTCCTGTTTAAAATCAACCCAATAATTTATTTTTCAGTTTATTAAACTGATATTCTATCTTTTCCAGACAAAGATTTCCTATGCTTCCCTGATGGGTATGATTGAGGTTATCTACTTCAAAATGAAACTCATCGTTTTCAATCTCCTGCCCTACTTTTACATAAGCATCACGGAATGAACTTCCGTTCTTTACTTCTTCATTAATTTTCTCTACGCTGAAAAGATATTGATACTTTTCATCCTTCAGAATTCCATCTTTCACCTGAATATTCGGCAAAGTATAATTTAATATCTCCAGACACTCCTTCAATGAATCGATGGCCGGGAAAAGAATTTCTTTCGTCAGCTGCATATCGCGGTGATATCCTGAAGGCAAATTATTCGTCAGCAAAATAAACTCATTCGGTAACGACTGAATTCTGTTGCAACGGGCACGAACCAACTCAAAAATATCAGGATTTTTCTTGTGAGGCATAATGCTGCTTCCCGTTGTAAATTCTTTAGGAAAGCTTATAAAATCAAAGTTCTGACTTAAATACAGGCAGACATCATAGGCAAATTTCCCCAATGTCCCCGCCAAAGTCGCCATTGCCATCGACAGCATTTTTTCAGATTTACCTCGTGTCATCTGAGCATACACTGAATTATAATTCATCGACTGAAAACCCAGATTATATGTTGTGCTCTCCCGGTCAATCGGGAAAGATGAACCGTACCCCGCCGCCGAACCCAGAGGATTCTTATTGATGATATTCTTCACCGAGAAAAGCATTTCAACGTCATCCAGCAAAGCTTCGGCATAAGCTCCAAACCACAATCCGAAAGAGGATGGCATTGCGATCTGCAAATGGGTGTATCCCGGGAGCAAAACATCTTTATGCTGTTCTGCCAAATTGATCAATATCTGAAAAAATTCATCGGTCAAGGCTGTAATTTCACGGATTTCATCGACCAGATACAGTTTAATATCCAGTAAAACCTGATCATTTCTGGAACGGGCGGTATGGATTTTTTTTCCTGTATCGCCTAATTTTTCAATCAGGATCGATTCAACCTGTGAATGAATATCTTCCGCACTTTTATCAATTGTAAAAGTTCCGTTTGCGATATCTTTAAGGATTTCTTCCAAAACAGATACCATCTGCTTTGATTCTTCACCTGAAATAATTCCTACTTCTGCCAACATGATACAGTGGGCAATCGAACCTTTGACATCGTATTCTGCTAAACGCTCATCAAAGTCAAGATCTTTACCTACCGTAAACTTATTAACTAATATATTAGTGGCATTATCGTCTTTTTGCCATATTTTTTTCATAAAATTCTTTTTTTGTTTAAAATTTCTTTTGTCTTGAAATCGAAGATTCGACGTAGTCAAACAAAAGAAACAAAAGTTCAAGACTGGAAAATTCCGCTAAAAAATATTTTTATTCTCTAAAAATCCCAAAACTCGTGCGAATTGAACATTGGTTCTTCGATTCTAAATTTGTGTCGCACTCAAACAGTGGGATTTTCTTAACGTTCATAAAACTATTTTCTTAACGCTCCATTTTCCTAGGTCGATATTTTTACGCTTTATCAACTTCCATCATCCATCTCCCTACTTCAAGCTTATAAAACTTTCTCTAAAATCTTGATGTAAATCTCAATTCCTTCCGCAATTTCTTCGATGAAAACAAATTCATCTGCAGTGTGCGAGCGCCTGCTGTCTCCGGGACCGATTTTCACAGATGTACATGGAATAATGGCCTGATCGGATGATGTGGGAGAACCGTAAGTGGTCCTTCCAATTTCCAGACCTGCCTGCACAAACGGATGGTCTGTTTCAATTTTTGAAGAATTCAACCTGAAAGACCTGGCCGTTAAAGTTGATTTCATCTGCGATTGGATGATTTCGAACACCTCTTTGTTTGAATATTCGTCCGTCACCCTAACATCTAAGGTAAAAGCACAGGATTCCGGAACGACATTGTGCTGAACTCCGGCATGAATTCCCGAAAGTGTAACTTTAACTTCACCTAAATAGTCTGAAACTTTTGGAAATTTGAAGTTTAAAATCTGCTGCAGATCTTCCATACATTTCACAATCGAGTTATCGTCATTAGGATGAGCGGCATGAGAAGGGGTTCCTTTCATTTCCCCATCAATGACCAAAAGTCCTTTCTCCGCGATCGCCAGATTCATCTGCGTCGGTTCTCCTACAATAGCGAGCTCCACATTGGGTAGCTGCGGAAATAAAGCTTCGATCCCATCAAACCCTGAAATCTCCTCCTCAGCGGTTAAAGCAATTACGATATTATATTTTAAATCTTCCTGAGCATAAAAATGTAAAAATACCTGAGCTATCGAAACCAGAGATGCACCGGCGTCGTTACTCCCCAATCCGAACAATTTTCCGTCTTTTTCGATTGGTAAAAACGGATCCAATGTATATGCTTTGTTCGGTTTTACGGTGTCATGATGTGTATTCAGCAAAATAGAAGGTTTGAAAACATCAAAGTTTTTATTGACCGCCCAGATGTTATTTTTAAAACGCTTGGTCGGAATCTGATGATTTCTGAAAAAATTTTCAATCTCAACAGATGTATTGAATTCATCTTTGCTGAATGACGGAATTTCAATCAGTTTCTTCAGCAATTCCACTGCATTTTCCACTAATTCTTCTTTACTATAAACAGATCTCAGTTCCTGCATGATGGTTTTCGATATGGTTTTTAAGTTCGGTTTCTTTTATTAAGAATACCTTATTTACATTATTTTTAATGGCTCCAAGAGCATTTTCAAGTTTAGGCAGAATTCCTTTATGCAGTCTTCCCTCATTTTTTAATGCTGAAAACTCCTCTTCAGAAATATTCCTGATCACAGATTCAGGATTATCTACATCTTCCAAAACGCCTTCTTTATCAAAACAGTACAACAATTCAACATCATATTTCGACGACAGCGCCTGAGCAATAACCGAGGCAATCGTATCTGCATTGGTATTGAAAAGATTTCCTTTTTTGTCGTGGGTAATGGCTGAAAATACAGGAACCAGTTCAAGCTTAATTAATTTTGAAATCAGCTTCCTGTTCACACTTTTTTTCTCAATATCTCCTACAAATCCGAAATCGATCTCGGCGTGTTCTCTTTTTTTGGCTTTAATTAAATTGGCATCGGCACCGGAAAAACCTATGGCTTTGCATTTTTTCTGCTGAAGCTTGGCTACAATATTTTTATTAATTCCTCCCGCGTATACCATGGCCACAATATCCAGGGTATCTTTATCTGTGATTCTTCTTCCGTTGATCATTTTCTGTTCAACGCCTAATTTATCAGCCAGTGTGGTTGCCAGCTTCCCCCCTCCGTGAACCAGAATTTTCTTTTCCTTAATTTCAGAAAACTGCTGCAGAAATTCGTTCAGTAATTCTTCATCATCAATTAATGCTCCGCCGATTTTTATGATGTATAATTTGTCTTTCATTATAAATCTCTTTTTAGAGGGCCTTGTCAAGCTTTAAAACCTTGACAAGGCTTGCGAGTGAAAATCTAACTGGTTTTAGAAACCCGTTAGGTTGATTTATTTAGAATTCAATTCTTCCAGAATTTCAGAAAAAACCGCCTGAGCCGAAAAAATCCGGTTTTTCGCCTGTTGGTAAATGATAGAATTTTCACCGTCCATTACTTCATCACTCAATTCTACATTTCTACGAACAGGAAGACAGTGCATCACTTTTCCCTGATTCGTATTGGCTAACTTTTCATTCGTCAGCATCCAGTTCTCTTTCACTTCAGGCATTGATGCATAATCATCAAATGAAGACCAATTTTTTACGTAAATAAAATCTGCATCCTTCAATGCTTCATCCTGATTATGAATCACTTTTACATCCTTCGTAAATTTTTTATCCAAATTATAGCCTTCAGGATTAGCAATGACCAATTCAACATCCATTTCCTGCATCCATTCTGCAAAAGAATTTCCTACTGCATGAGCAATCGGTTTTATGTGAGGTGCCCAGGTAAGTACTACTTTAGGCTTGCGATTTACGCTGAGCTTGTTGAAGTGCCAGTTTTCGGTAATCGTGATGCAGTCGGCCAAACTTTGCAAAGGGTGACGTGTCGCTGATTCCAATGAAATAACCGGCACTTTCGCATGTTGTTCGAATTGGCTTAAAATACTTTCGTTAACATCATCTTCCTTGTTTTTCATTCCTGCAAAACAACGTACTGCAATGATGTCACAGTATTGATTGAGTACTTCAATAGCATCTTTAATATGCTCGACCGTGTCCCCGTTCATCACGGCTCCGTCTGCGAATTCCAGATTCCAGGCTTCCTGGGCAGCATTTAAGGTCAAAACATTGAGTCCCAGGTTCTGAGCAGCAATCTGACTGCTTAAGCGGGTTCTCAAGCTTGAATTCAAAAATACAAGTCCGATGGTTTTCCCCTTTCCTTTTTCAGTTTCCGAGAGTGGATTCGCTTTAATTTGTAAAGCTTTTTGTATGATTTCCTGTAAGTTTTCAACATCACTTACAGAGGTGAATTTTTTCATTTTGAATTGATTTTGAACTAAAAAGTTTTAACACATTAGTACACTTTAGAAGTTTTACATGAGCGAAATATTTAGAACACATAAGTTGAAAATCAAAGATTTTTAAAATCTTAAGTGAACTTATTCAGCTTCATCTTTTAACTCTATCAAACTAATATATTTAAAATTTTTAGGGTTAATTAAAATTTAAAGATTTTCTAAAACTGTTTTTAAGGCCCCGATAAACAGATCAGTCTCCTCTTTTTTAATATTAAGTGCCGGAAGAATCCTTAACACGGTTTTATCATTGGAGTTTCCTGTGAAAATATGATGATTGTACAACAGACTGTTCCTCACTTCCGAGCAGTCTCTATCGAGTTCGATCCCCATCATCAAGCCTTTCCTCCGCATGGTTTTAATATGTGGAAAATCTTTAATTTCATTTTCAATATACTCGCCCATTTTCTGAGCGTTTTCGATAAGATTCTCATCTTTCATGACATCCAGTACAGCGATGGCCGCAACACAGGCCAGGTGATTTCCTCCGAAAGTTGTTCCCAGCAAACCGTTGCTTGCCTGAAATTTCGGGTGAATCAAAACGCCACCAATCGGGAAACCATTCCCCATTCCTTTTGCTGTCGTAATGATGTCGGCTTCAATTCCAAACTCCTGATGTGCAAAGAAATACCCACTTCTTCCGTATCCGGACTGAACCTCATCCAAAATCAGAACGGCATTGTATTGTTCGCACAATTCTTTGATTTTTGTTAAAAACTCAATGGTCGGAATCATAATTCCCCCAACCCCCTGAATTCCTTCGATAATAACAGATGAAATTTCATTTCCCTGTTTCTCGAAAACGGCTTCAAGCTGTTCGGTATCATTCCACCCGGATTTAATGAATCTTGCATCATAGTTAACCGGAGCTACAATTTTCGGATTGTCGGTTACTGAAACTGCCGCAGAGGTTCTCCCGTGAAAAGAACCTGAAAAATAGAGAACTTTGCTTTTTCCGTTATGGAAAGATGCCAGTTTTAAAGCATTTTCATTCGCTTCAGCGCCTGAATTACATAGAAATAAGTGATAATCTTCCAAACCTGAAAGCTTTCCTAACTTTTCAGCTAATTCAGTCTGCAATTCGTTCTGAACAGAGTTTGAATAGAAAGATATTTTATCTAACTGATTTTTTAACTGGGTCTGATAATGCGGATGGTTGTGCCCGATAGAAATTACCGCGTGACCTCCGTAAAAATCAAGATATTTTTCTCCTTTATCGTCCCAGAGAAATGATCCCTGAGCTTTTACCGGATTGATATTGAATAGTGGATATACGTTAAATAAATTCATCTTAGTTGATTGTTTTTGGTTGATAGTTGCTGGATTTTACAACTTCATCTTTATTATTTTTCTTTTGTCTTGAAATCGAAGATTCGACGTAGTCAAACAAAAGAAACAAAAGTTCAAGACTTGGAAACTTCCGCTAAAAAATATTTTTGTTCTCTAAAAATCCCAAAACTCGTGCGAATTGAATATTGGTTTTTTGTTTCAATATTTGTGTCGCACTCAAACAGTGGGATTTTCTTAACGTTCACAAAATTATTTTTCTTAACGCTACATTTTCCTATGTCGATTTTGATTGAGCTTTAAAAATTTACGATTAACTTATTGACAATTGACTTTTAAGTTTTCTTTTAAAATGCCATCGGCTTTAAGTTCAATCCTGCATTTTCTTCCCAACCCATGGCAATATTCATGTTCTGAACCGCCTGTCCGGAAGCTCCTTTTAACAAATTGTCAATCGCCGAGTGAATCACCGCAACATTTCCACTCTTTTCTATATGAATCACACAGCGATTGGTATTGACAACCTGCTTTAAATCAATTGCTTTTTCGCTTACCTTTATAAAAGGCTCCTCTGCATAAAAATCCTTAAACAATTGCTCTATATCTGAAAGTTCTACATCTGTTTTCACCGTGGAACTCGTAAAAATCCCTCTCGCAAAATCCCCTCTCCATGGAACAAAATTCAGATTAATTTCATTTGAATTAAAAGAAACCAGCTGCTGTAAAATCTCATCTACATGCTGATGGGTTAAAGTTTTGTAGGCAGAAATATTATCATTCCTCCAGGTAAAATGTGTTGTCGCCTGTAAAGACTGACCCGCTCCTGTAGAACCTGTGATTCCCGTTGTATATACCTCATTCAGCGAACCTTTTTCAGCCAACGGAAGCAAAGCCAATTGAATTGCCGTTGCAAAACATCCCGGATTTGCTATACTTTTTGCTCCTGAAAGTTGTTTTTTATTGATTTCAGGCAAACCGTAGATAAAATTTCTATTTTTAAAATTTCCTTCCAAACGAAAATCATTTCCTAGATCAATAACTAAAGTGTCATCCTTCACCTGGTTTTGACTCAGCCAGTTATAACTTTCTTTGTGAGGAAGACATAGAAATAAAATATCCACCTCCTGTGGCTGATCCGACAGGACCATTTCACAAACCGTCGCTAAATCCGGGTACAAATCTGAAATTTTTGTCCCCGAATTTGAACGACTATATAAAAAACTCAATGATACATGGGGATGAAACGCCAGCAGACGAACCAGTTCGCTTCCGGTATAACCGTTAGCTCCGATAATTCCTGCTGTTTTTGTTTTTTTTTGATTAATCTCAATCATTTTATTTATCCATAGGTTGAACCCTTCGGGTTCTGATGGTTTGTTGATTTGTTTTCCATAGGTTTTACCTACGGTTATTATTATTGAACCCTTAGGGTTCTAACCATTTGTTGATTTGTTTTCCATAGGTTTTACCTACGGCTAATGTTATTGAACCCTTCGGGTTCTCCGTTACAATCCCGAGTTGATTTGATGGTATATATTTAAAGAATTGCTTACAATTTTCGTGTAGCCTTTCACATCTTCGCCGGTCCATGCTCTGTTTGCTTCGCCATAGCTTCCGAATTTATCGGACATCAGGTCGTGCTGAGATTCAATTCCGTTTAGAATAAACCGATATGGATAAAGGGTTACAAAAACTTTTCCGCTAACCGTTTTTTGGGAATCATCCAGGAAAGACTCTATATTTCTCATCACAGGATCCAGGAAAAGTGCTTCATGAAGCCAGTTTCCGTACCAGTCTGACAATTGGGACTTCATCATCTGCTGATATTTTGAAAGCGTGTGTTTTTCCAGTAAATGATGCGCTTTGATGATCACGGATGCCGCAGCTGCTTCAAATCCTACTCTTCCTTTAATTCCGACAATCGTATCCCCGACATGAATATCACGACCCACCCCATAAGCTGAAGCCAATTCTTCAATTCTCTGAATGGCATAAACCGGATGTTCAAAATTTTCACCATTTACAGCAACAACTTCACCGTTTTTAAACTCAATTTCCATTTCTGAAGGCTGGGTTTCCTGAATTTGTGAAGGAAAAGCTTCTTCCGGAAGATAATCTCTTGATGTCAATGTTTCCTTTCCACCTACTGAAGTTCCCCAAAGTCCCTTATTGACAGAATATTGGGCTTTATGGAATTCCATTTCGTAGCCATGACTTTTCAAAAACTCGATTTCTTCTTCACGGGACAAGGCCATATCCCGAATCGGCGTAATGATTTCCACGTTCGGACACATCACCTGAAAAATCAAATCAAAACGAACCTGATCATTTCCTGCACCGGTACTTCCGTGAGCAATGGCATCAGCCCCGATTTCAATAGCGAATTTTGCAATTTCCTGTGCCTGAATGGTACGTTCCGCGCTAACAGATAAGGGATAGGTATTATTTTTCAATACGTTTCCGAAGATCAGATATTTCACGCAAGAATTGTAGTAATCCTCCTGAGCATCCACGCACCTGTATTGTTTTACCCCGAGATTGAGGGCTTTTTTCTCCAGTTCTTTTTCCTCCTCCTTAGAAAAACCACCGGTATTTACAGTGACAGCATACACCTCATATCCAAGTGTCTCACTCAGGTATTTGGCACAGTACGAGGTATCTAAACCTCCGCTAAACGCTAAGATTACTTTCTTGCTCATCTTTATATTGATTTTCGGGTTGATTGTTTTCAACACCATTTACTTTATTTTCATCGGGAACGAAAAGCATCGCTGTACAAAGACAGTTTTTACGTTCTTTTTTCATTAGAATTTCATAATTAACGCAGTTTTTACAGCCACTCCAAAATTCTTCATCTTGTGTCAATTCAGAATAAATCACCGGTTTATATCCTAAGTCACTGTTGATTTTCATCACGGCGAGACCAGTTGTCAGTCCAAAAACTTTCGCAGCAGGATATTTATCTCTGGATAACCGGAAAACTTTATTTTTAATTAAAGTAGCCACTCCTCTGTTTCTGAAATTCGGGGAAACAATTAATCCGGAGTTAGCCACAAATTTACCATGGGACCAGGTCTCTATATAGCAGAACCCAACCCACGCTCCATTTTCAGTAGCCACTACAGCATTGCCTTCTGAAATTTTTTTACTTAAATATTCTATGGAACGCTTGGCGATCCCCGTCCCTCTCCGCTGTGCAGAATCATACATTTCCTGTTGTATTTCACTCACATACATCAGATGTACGGATGAGGAAATTTCTATTTCCATTTATTTATCTGAATTTTTTGACAAATTTAAAACATAATATCTTTAATAACCAAATAAAAAAGATATTTTTTTTGTTTAGAAATAATATACAGGTAAAATTATCTTTACGCTAAATTAATATTTTGCTAAATTATTATATATTTGCTAAAAAGATATAGTTATGGAAAATGGTTGCCCAAAATGTCAAAGCAATAAAATTGTAAAAAGCGGCATCGTGAATGAAAAACAACGCTTTCTGTGCAAAAGTTGCCATTATTATTTTACTGTAAAAAAACTGGGCAAACAAATTGACGATTACTATGTTACGAAGGCCCTTCAACTCTATCTTGAAGGTCTGAGTTTCCGTGAAATTGAGCGGATAATCGGCGTTTCTCACGTAACCGTAAGTTCATGGATTAAAAAATACAATATCACGAGACCTCCTCATTCAGAGTTCCATCCCGTATATAAAATATTAAAACAAAATGAACTGACTGAATATATTTCGAAAGAAGAAAATCTTAATAACTCCGGATTAATTATTACTCAGTTTGCTGATAAGTATATGCTGATAAAGTGGGAGCGATTTAAAAAATAGGCTTTGGGAGTGACGAGTAATGAGTTATGAATTATAGGTTATAAGCTTACAATTAAAAACTGTAAATAAATACAAATGAATATATTATACATCAATATAATTAAAAAATGCGTATTTCAAAACTCATAATTTCTCACTTAAAAACTTATAACTATATTCTTACCAGTAATATATATTAAATTTTCATAAATAAATTATTAATTACAATTTGGCTTTCACAAAAAAAAACGCCAAAAATTGATAATTTATGAAGAAATTAATCACTTTTATTGGATTAGCTTTAATCAGCAATTCTTTATATTCTCAGGGATCGCCGGATTATGGGAGCGGATTAAAAATAAATATTAACCAACAGGGCGATAAATACGTCAGATTTATCTTGTGGGACCAGTTTTGGTTAAGGAATACCCAGATGAATCCCGGAAGTATGGTGGGCGGAGAACCCACAGACAACTCCTGGAGTCTGGGGAACAGGCGATTGCGGGCTTTGGCTTACGCCCAGATCTCCAAAAGGTACATGATTTTACTGCATTTCGGAATTAATAATCAGACCTTCATCAACGGCGGCGCATCAGGAACAACAGGAACCGGAGGATATGGAAACGGAAAAAAACCGCAGATGTTTTTCCATGATGCCTGGAACGAATACGCAGTGATCATGCCTGGCGAAGCAGGAAAATTCAGCTTATCTTTGGGTGCCGGGCTGCATTACTACATGGGGCTTTCCCGCATGACAATGGCTTCCACCTTAAATTTTCTTACCGTAGATTCTCCGATTTTTTCATGGCCGCTGATTGATAATTCCGACCAGTTTGCCAGACAGTTGGGCATGTTTGCGAAAGGAAAATATGGTAAGTTCGAATATCGTTTCAGCTTAAACAAGCCATTTGCAACAGATTTGGTTCCACCCAATGTTACAGATCCTTCAAAAGCTGTAGCCGTTGACAATAACGGAAATCCTAATTTCTCAAAGGCAGGGTATGTCGAATATCAGTTTCTGGATGAGGAATCAAACTTACTGCCTTTTAAAGTAGGTTCTTATTTGGGAACTAAAAAGGTGTTCAATGTTGGTGCAGGTTTTTATCATCAGAAAGACGGAACACGAACTTCTGTCAATTCCAATATCGAAAAACACGACATCACCCTTGTTGCAGTAGATGCTTTTGCGGATATCCCTCTGGGAAATGCTAAAAACAAAATGGCAGTTTCAGCATATGCAGGTTATTATAACTATCAGTTCGGTCCCAATTATATCAGAAATATCGGCATCATGAATATTGCTTCGACAGATCCTAATTTTATCGGTAATAAAGCTATAGCAGGACCAGGAAATTTACAACCTACCATCGGAACAGGTAATATTATCTACGCGCAGGCCGGGTTATTGTTGCCAAGCCAGGCTGAAAAACCAAAGATCAGAATTCAACCATTTGCTGCGTACACTCACAAAAACTTTGAGGCTTTTGACCGGTCTTCATCACAATTTGATGTCGGAGCCAATTGGCTGCTGGATGGCCATCATGCGAAAATTACGACACAGTACTCTACAAGACCTATATATACAAGCCCCACGGAAAAGCCTTCATCAAAAGGGGAATTTATCGTACAGTTCCAGATTTATCTATAAAAGATATTGAATTTTAAACAGTTGAGATCATGGATGTAATTAGGATAAATCACTAAAACATTAAAGATGTTTTTTATGTGTTCAATCTTATTATTGACTTATCACAAGTCTTAATCTTTTTCTAAAGGAGAACTATTCAAGTTATCATGTTAAAATAATTAAATATTAATTATCAGAAAACTCAAGATCAATTTAACAACATTAAATCAAACAATATGAGCGAAAATCATCACGATACCTATGAAAATATGACCGAAAAGCAGAAGAACCGCACCATCTGGAGCGTTATTACCGCATCATCACTCGGTACATTGATAGAATGGTATGACTTCTACATCTTCGGAAGCCTAGCCATTGTTTTAGCGACAAAATTTTTCCCTGCAGATAATCCGACGGCAGCCTTTTTATCCACGCTTGCTACCTTTGCGGCAGGATTTGTTGTAAGACCTTTCGGAGCCTTATTTTTCGGAAGACTGGGAGATATTATCGGAAGAAAATACACCTTTTTAGTTACCTTATTAATCATGGGATTCTCGACATTTCTTATAGGATGCATCCCAAGCTATGAAACCATTGGATTTATGGCACCTGTCTTAGTTTTAATTTTAAGATTGTTACAGGGACTGGCACTTGGAGGAGAATATGGAGGAGCTGCGACTTATGTTGCAGAATATGCCCAGCCACACAGAAGAGGCTACTGGACCTCATGGATTCAGACCACCGCAACAGCCGGACTTTTCATTTCATTAATTGTAATCTTAGTAACGAAAACCTCTCTTTCTGCAGAAGAATTCGACGGCTGGGGATGGAGAGTTCCTTTCTGGATTTCCATTTTAATGGTAGGGGTTTCTTACGTCATCAGGAGAAACATGAAAGAATCCCCGCTTTTTGCAAAAGCCAAAAGCGAAGGAAAGACTTCTAAAAATCCTTTAAAAGATAGCTTCGGGAATAAGTTTAATTTTAAGTTTGTCTTACTAGCCTTATTCGGAGCTGCCATGGGACAAGGAGTGATCTGGTATACCGGACAGTTTTACGCCATGAGCTTTCTTCAGAAAGTAATGAATGTAGAATCTGCACAGGTGGATTCTTTAATGGCGACAGCTTTATTTTTAGGCACTCCTTTTTTCGTTTTCTTCGGATGGCTATCTGATAAAATCGGGCGTAAAGCCATTATGATGACTGGAATGCTCGTTGCTATTTTAGCTTACAGGCCTATTTATGATGCCATGTTTAAAAGCGTAAATCTTGAAACAAAAACAATTGCTGCCAACGGAATTACAGAAAAAAGAATGGCAAAAATCCATAAAGATGTGTTATCTGACAGCCTCGTGACCTTCCATAAAGAAATACTGTACACAGACGGAACACTGATCAAAAAAGACAGCGTGGTTCACTGGTCACCTACAGGACCTGTCATTAAAGACGGGAAAGCTGAAGAACCAAAAGTTTCCCAGACGGTAAAACTGGCTGACAATACAAAATGGTATCTGGTGTTCCTTGTGTTTATCCAGGTGCTTTTTGTTACGATGGTTTACGGTCCGATTGCTGCGTTTTTAGTGGAAATGTTCCCCGTGAGAATCCGTTATACATCGATGTCACTGCCTTATCATATCGGAAACGGTGTATTTGGAGGTCTCCTCCCTGCCGTAGCCACTTATCTTGTAACAACCGGAAAAGAAGCAGGACACGCCACCTGGTACCTGGAAGGACTCTGGTATCCGATTGGGGTTGCCGCCGTCTGTTTACTGATCGGGTTATTTTATCTTAAAAATAAGAACAATAATATTCACGATTAAGCATAGAATTACTTAAAAATTTATTAATTTTAAAACTACGAAAATGAACGGATTAAAAAAAATATTAGGTATACTCTGGATTGCCATTGCACTGGCGGTGGGATACTTCGGAATTACAGTACTGGGAATTCCAAAAATTTCTTCAGGGAAACAGGAAGATCTTGTATTCGGAATCATTATCCTGTTTGTTCTGATGCCGATTATCTCCGGCGGCATGGCCATTTTCGGTTATTATTCGCTAACAGGAGAATATTCTGATGACAATGTTTAATAAAAATTACTTAGTGGTAATTGGCGGACACCAGCCTGTCCGTCAATTATTTTATATATCATGAAAAAAAGACACGAACAAAAGTTAATTATTTTAAGCATCGGACTGATGGTAGCACTCAGCATTCCTATTTTACTGCTGTTTAACAGAGACCAGGAGGTTTTCGGCTATCCGATGATACTGATTTATATTTTCGCCATCTGGATGGTTTCTGTCATTATTTCTTTTGTCATCGTAAAAAAATATAATGAGTAGCTTCGCGTTATTTACCGTGGTCTTGTTTTACCTGGCGCTTTTATTCTTAGTCGCTCACTTAGCGGAGAAGAAAAAGAGCAAGCTCTGGATCAACAATCCTTACATCTACGCACTGTCTCTGGCGGTGTACTGCACAGCCTGGACCTACTACGGAAGCATCGGTGTTGCTGCAACCAGCGGACTCAACTACCTTCCGATCTACATAGGTCCCATTATTATTATTCCGGCATGGATTTACATTAACACAAGAATTGTCCGCATCTCAAGAATCAATAAAATCAGCAGCCTCGCAGATTTTATTTCATTACGATACGGAAACAGCAGAAGCTTCAGCGCCATCATTACCATTGTATGCCTTCTGGCCATTGTCCCTTACATTGGCTTACAGATCAAAGCCATCTCCGAAACCTTCCACCTGGTGACAAAAACTGCGATATCAAATAATATCCTGACTGATAATGCAACTTTTGTTGTTATTCTGATTGCTTTATTCTCTTCATATTACGGAACAAAATATGTAGATGCTTCGGAGAAGCGTCTGGGAATAATTTCTGCCATTGCTCTGGAAAGTTTTCTGAAACTTTTTTTTATTATCATATTAGGGATTTTTGTCATTTATTTTGTGTTTGACGGATTTTCAGATATTTATCAAAAAGCAAGTCAGTTCAAAGATTTTAAAGCTAAAAATACTTTTAACGGAATCGAAGGGGCACTAAACTGGATGGTTCTGTGCCTGATTTCAGGAACTGCCATCTGCATTCTTCCGAGACAGTTTCATACGGCGATTGTGGAAAACAGACAGGAAAAGCACATTAAAACTGCCATTTGGTTTTTTCCGCTTTATTTATTGATATTTACCCTATTTATCTTTCCGATCGCATGGGGCGGCAGATTGATTTTCGACGGACAGAAAGTTAATCCTGAGTTCTACTCTATTTTGATTCCTCAGCATTTCGACAATACATTGATTACGGTTTTTGTTTTTCTGGGCGGCTTAAGCTCCTGCATTTCAATGATTATTATTTCTGCCATTACGTTATCGATCATGCTTTCCAATAACCTGATTATACCATATGGTCTATTAGGAAAATTTAAGTCTGAAAATGAAATACAGAATACAAGGAACATCACCAATATCAGAAAATTCAGCATTTTTGCCCTGATCATCATGGCGTTTGTTTTTTATAAATATTTTATTTTAAAAACTTCATTGGATTCTGTAGGCTTAATCTCTTTTGTCGTGATCGGCCAGCTTGCCCCGTCTTTTTTCGGAGCTATTCTCTGGAGGAGAGGTACATACAAAGGTGCGGTAGTGGGACTACTCGCGGGATTGGCGATCTGCTATTTCGGATTAATTATTCCACAATACTACTTTTCCTACAACCAGGAGTTTAAAGGAGCTTTAAGAAATCTGTATGATGCTTTTGACTTCTTTAATATTTCTTTTTTGGGAAGGATTCCACAGATTTTCTTTTGGTCTGTCCTGGTGAATACTGCTCTTTTCAGTATTATTTCTGTAAGCGTCAAGGGAAATTACCGGGAAAGAAATTTTGCCGAACTGTATGTTGATATTGATAAATACATTCAAAACCATGAAAACGCTTTCATCTGGCGTGGAACGGCATACGTGTCAGACATTAAAAACATTCTGGAAAGATTTTTAGGCAAAAACAAAACCGAACAGGCCCTCAGAATCTTTAATTTAAAATACAATATCGATTCTCAGACCGAAACTGCCGATTCAAGATTCATCAAATTTTCGGAAAATCTTTTGGCCGGAAGAATAGGTACGGCCTCGGCGAAGATTTTGATTGAAGGCGTTACCAAAGAAGATAAAATTTCATTAAAAGAAGTTTTAAATATTTTAGAAGAATCTAAAGAAAATATTACCCTCAATAAAAAACTGACCGAGCAGTCTGAAGAATTACAGAAACTGTCGGATGATTTACGGAAAGCCAATGAAAGTCTGATCATCAAGGATCATCAGAAAGACGATTTCCTTGATTCTGTTGCCCATGAACTGAGAACCCCGATTACAGCGATCCGTTCAGCCGGAGAGATTCTGGCAGATGATGATGATATTCCTTTGGATATTAAAAAAGAATTTCTAAATAATATTATTACAGAATCAGACCGATTAAGTGAAATTATTAATGACATCCTATATCTGGACAAGCTTCAGCACGGTGAAATCGCTTTACATATTCAGCGAAATAACATTGTAGAAACCTATAAAAAGGCATTAAATCCACTTCTCCACCTTATTCAGCAGAAAAATATTCATCTAAGTGAAGTAAATCTTCTTAATAACTTTTTGTTTGACTATGACGAAGCCCGGATGATTCAGCTATTTCAGAATATTTTAGGGAATGCTTTAAAATTTACCGATGAACAGGGTACGATTCAGACCAAGTTATCTGAAAAAGAGAATAACCTGGTCATTAAAATCTTTAACACCGGAAAGCACATCCCAGAAGAAGACCTGGAAATGATTTTTGATAAATTTTATCAGTCAAAAAATCAGAACATTCTAAAACCAACCGGAAGCGGACTGGGATTGGCAATTTCAAAAAAAATAGTTCAGGCTCAGGGCGGAACGATAAAAGCAGAAAACAGTGGACTGGGCGTAACTTTTACAGTTACCTTACCGACAGGCAATGGTATTGATAACGAAGAACCCGATAGGGTTCAATTTGAATAGCCGCAGGTGAAAATCTACGGAAAAAAATAAAACACAAAACAGAACCCGATAGGGTTTAATTTGAATAGCCGCAGGTGAAAACCTACGGAAAAATAGAACACAAAGCAGAACCCGATAGGGTTCAATTTTAATAGCCGCAGGTGAAAATCTACGGAAAAAAATAAAACACAAAACAGAACCCGATAGGGTTCAATCTTAATAACCGCAGGTGAAAACCTACGGAAATAAAACACAAATGAAAAATGGGAACATATCGGCAAATATTTTATCATATTGTTTTCGCAACAAAATATCGGAAACCTACAATTAATGAAAAAAATGAATCAGAACTCTATAAATATATTTGGGGAATCTTAAAGAATAAAAAATGTAAATTATACAGAATCAATGGAATGCCGGATCACATCCATATTCTTTGTGACCTGCATCCAAGCATAACTCTCAGTAATTTGGTTAAAGATATCAAAGTAGCAACAAACCTTTGGATGAAAGAATCGGGACTGTTTACTGAATTTATTGGATGGCAGGAAGGTTACGGAGCTTTTACCTGCTCAGTAAAAGACAAGGAAAAAATCATTAATTATATTAAAAATCAGAAAGAACATCATAGAAAAGAAACGTTTGAAAATGAATATAAAAATATTTTAGCAGAACATGCCATTAAACCAGAATAATGGTTAATTAATAATATTCAACCCTACGGGTTGATTTAATACGAATCTTTCGTATGCCATAGGTTTCACCTATAGCTATTCAAATTGAACCCTTCGGGTTCTTCAGTAAAAAAGAAAAAAATAATGAAGTTGAATCTTAAAGAAAACAGACAATGAAAAAGATAATTATTGCGGATGATGAACATAAAATATTAATGTCCCTGGAATACAGTTTTAAGAAAAACGGATATGATGTGTACGTTGCCAGAGACGGAACGGAGGTTCTGGAATTTTTAAAGACCATGGTTCCGGATGTGATTCTGCTGGATATTATGATGCCGAACCTGGATGGATACAGCACCTTGGATCTCATAAAACAGAACGGAAAACTGAAAGATACGAAGGTGATTTTCCTGAGTGCTAAAAATAACCCGAGAGATATTGAGAGAGGCCTGAAAATGGGAGCTGATGCGTACGTAACAAAGCCTTATTCGATAAAAAAACTGATGCAGCAGATTGAGGAAATGTTTGAATAGATGCTGAGATAATAGAGAACGATAAAAGACTGCAGGCATCGTCATTGCGAACGGAGTGAAGCAATCTCAAATGATAACCTGCTTAAAACAGGTTTCTTCTTGTTGAAATGACAGGATGTATAAAAATAGAGTTATAAGGATATAGTTTTTAGGGATTGCTTCGTCGTTTCACTCCTCACAATCACAACGCCTTACAATGCAATGATGCAATACAAAAAATTAATATGGATACAGATATTTTATTCACACAGAGTATAGAAGATAAAGAGCATTTCTGGAAACAGCAGGCGCAGGAAATCGACTGGTTTCAGTTTCCTGCACAGATTCTTTCAGAAGATAATAATTACACCGAATGGTTTTCAGACGGCAAACTTAATATGTGTTATCTGTGTATCGATAAACATATCAATGACGGCTTCGGAGAGCAGGTTGCCATTATTTATGATTCTCCGGTTACCAATCAGAAGATAAAATATACCTTCAATGAAGCGAAAGAAGAAATTTCAAAACTGGCGGGAGGCTTGGTTTCTTTGGGTTTAAAAAAGGGGGATACTGCTGTTATTTATATGCCGATGATTCCTCAGACTCTTTTTTCGATGTTAGCCTGTGCCAGAATCGGAGTGATTCACAATGTGGTTTTCGGTGGGTTTGCGCCTAATGAATTGGTAGTAAGAATTGATGACTGTCAACCGAAAGCCCTTATTACAGCGACTGCCGGAGTGGAAATAGCCAGGAGAATTCCTTACCTGCCACTGGTGGAAAAAGCGATAGAGCTTGCCCAGAATAAAGTGGAACATATCATTGTCTTCAACAGAAAATTAGCAGACAATCATCATGAAATGTTTGAGGGACTTATTGACTATGAAGAACTGATTCAACAATCAGAGCCTGCAGATTGTGTTTCTGTAGAATCCACGCACCCACTCTATCTGTTATATACCTCCGGAACAACAGGAAAACCTAAAGGAATCACCCGTGACACGGGCGGTTACGCCACTGCTCTAAAATTTTCAGTGAACTATATATACGGTGTTAAGCCGGGAGAAACCTATTGGGCTGCTTCCGATTTCGGCTGGGCAGTAGGACACAGCTTTTCAGTATATGGACCGCTAATTAACAGAAATACTAGTGTAATTTTTGAAGGAAAACCCATTCTGACGCCTGATGCAGGAACATTTTGGAGAATCATTTCGGAATATAAAGTTTCAGTAATGTTTACCGCGCCCACTGCGATCCGGGCCATTAAAAAAGAAGATCCCAACGGAGAACTGGTAAAAAAATATGATTTAAACCATTTCAAAAAACAGTTTTTAGCAGGAGAAAGATGTGATGTCGCGACTCTCGATTGGTTTGCAGAACACATTGCCGTTCCCGCGATCGATCATTGGTGGCAGACAGAATCGGGCTGGCCGATGTTGGGCTTAATGACCTTGAATGAAGATTATAAAATTAAAAGAGCATCAGCCGGAAAACCAATTCCGGGCTACGATATTAAAATTTTCGATGAAAACGGCCACGAACTTGATGCTCATCAGGAGGGTTATCTGGTAATAAAACTTCCACTTCCACCGGGAGCTTTACTCGGGATCTGGAACGATGATAAACGTTTTCACGACAGTTATTTATCACAATACAAGGGATATTATTTTTCCGGTGACGGCGCCATAAAAGATGAAGATGGCTATATTTTCATTACAGGACGTGTTGATGATGTCATTAATGTTGCCGGCCACCGGCTTTCAACCTCGGAAATGGAAGAAATTGTTTCATCACATCCCGATGTTGCAGAATGTGCTGTGGTGGGAATTAACGATGACCTTAAAGGACAGATTCCTTTCGCTTCAGTGGTTGTGAAGAACGGTTCTGCGATTTCAGAAAAAGACCTGGAGCAGGATATTATAAAAAGCGTCCGTGAAAAAATCGGTGCCGTAGCCTGTCTTAAAAATGTAATGACAGTAAAGCGCTTACCCAAAACACGTTCGGGAAAAATTTTAAGAAAATTAATCAGAACTATATTAGACGGAAAAGAATTCCAGATTCCGTCTACGATTGACGATGAGAAAATCGTTGAAGAGATCCAGCAAAAAATCGAGGAATATAGAGCTTAAACAAGAAATTAAGTATAAATTTAAAATAAATAAAATTCAAATTTTAAAAACGAACCGGATATGAGAAATTACCTGATAGAAGATTTACCGCATTATTTTGAAGAGTATAAAAAATCTATTAAAAATCCCAAGAAGTTCTGGGACAAAATAGCCGACCAGAATTTTGTCTGGTATCAGAGATGGAGCAAGGTGGTAAAGTATGATATGAATGAAGCAAAAATCACCTGGTTTAAAAATGCAAAATTAAATATCACCAAGAACTGTCTGGACAGGCATCTTTCTGTCCGTGGAGAAAAAACGGCAATCATCTGGGAGCCCAATGATCCCAAAGAAAAAGCACAGCATATTTCTTACAGTGAATTATACACCCGTGTCAACAAAACGGCCAATGTTTTAAAAGACATGGGAATTGAAAAAGGCGACAGGGTATGTATTTATCTTCCGATGATTCCAGAACTGGCAATTACGATGCTGGCCTGTGCCAAATTAGGGGCTGTGCATTCTGTTATTTTTGCAGGGTTTTCCGCTTCTGCCGTTGCCTCAAGAGTAAATGACTGCGGAGCTAAAATGGTGATCACCTCCGACGGAAGCTACAGGGGAAGCAAAGTTTTGGACCTGAAAAGTATCGTCGATGAAGCACTGGAAAAAACACCGAGCGTTGAAAAAGTACTGGTGGTAAAAAGAACGCACAATGAAATCAAAATGAAGGAAGGGAGAGACCACTGGATGGCTGAACTGTACGAAAAAGCCTCTCCTGATTTTGTTACCATTATTATGGATGCTGAAGACCCGTTATTTATTCTGTATACATCCGGATCTACAGGAAAACCTAAAGGAATGCTTCATACTTCTGCAGGTTATATGGTCTATACAGCATATACCTTCAAAAATGTATTTAATTATAAAGAAAACGATATATATTGGTGTACTGCTGATATCGGCTGGATTACAGGACACTCTTATATTCTTTACGGACCTTTGCTGAATGGAGCAACGACTGTTATTTTTGAAGGAGTTCCTACCTATCCTGAGCCGGACAGATTCTGGGAAGTTATCGAAAAGCATAAAATCACGCAATTTTATACCGCACCTACGGCCATCCGTTCCTTAGCAAAGGAAAGCACGGAATGGGTTGACAGGCATGATCTGAGTTCATTAAAAGTGATCGGCTCTGTAGGTGAACCTATTAATGAGGAAGCCTGGCACTGGTTCAATGATCATGTCGGAAAGAAAAAATGCCCGATCGTAGATACCTGGTGGCAAACCGAAACAGGAGGAATTATGATTTCACCACTCCCCTTCGTAACCCCTACAAAACCAACGTATGCTACCCTGCCTTTGCCCGGAATTCAGCCTGTTTTAATGGATGATAAGCGTAATGAGATTTCAGGAAATCAGGTAACCGGGAATCTTTGCATCCGCTTTCCATGGCCGGGAATCGCAAGAACGATCTGGGGTGATCATCAACGGTATAAAGAGACCTATTTCTCAGCTTTTCCCGGAAAATACTTTACCGGTGACGGCGCTCTGAGAGATGAGGTAGGTTATTACAGAATCACGGGCCGCGTAGATGATGTAGTGATCGTTTCCGGGCACAATTTAGGAACGGCCCCGATTGAAGACAGCATAAACGAGCACCCTGCGGTAGCAGAATCGGCGATTGTAGGCTACCCGCATGATATTAAGGGAAATGCCTTATACGGATTTGTAATTTTAAAGGATACCGGAGCCGGCAGAAAGCAGGAAAATCTCGTTAAAGAGATCAATCAGCTGATTTCAGATCAAATCGGACCGATTGCCAAGTTGGATAAAATTCAGTTTGTTTCCGGACTTCCGAAAACCCGGTCAGGAAAAATTATGCGCAGAATCCTGAGAAAAATCGCGGAAGGTGATTTCAGTAATTTCGGGGATATTTCTACTTTGCTGAATCCTGAAATCGTTGAGGAAATAAAAAATGAGAAAATTTAACTTCTATGAATACCAATATCAACGGGCTTTTAGCTCGTTTTTTTTGTATTGAATTGATTAAACTAAACGAGAATCAAAATTTCAAATTGATAAAATTTAAACACTCATTTAATAAACATATTCATAAATTTAAATAATATTACATAGATAAAACAATATAACATTAATTTTATTGAATTTTATTCAATCTATATAAAATTTAATGATTATCTTTAAGGTGTAAACCAAAAAATTATTTCTTATGCCAAATCTACTAGCCGGAATATTAGAAAATCACAGCGATTATAAACAACTGGAGACCGATCTGGAGAAGTCGGGTTTCGGAAATTCAGATTATATTGTTTATCTTAATGACGGTAGTCATAACTCCCAATATATGGCGAGTGTAGCCGTTAAAGATCATGAACAGGCTGATGATGCCCGCAGAATTTTTAACCAGAACAATGCCCTAAAAACCTTTCTGTTTGAAAATATGAGCTTGGAGCAGACTTCCTACCAGACATTAAAAGATCTGATTCATGCAAGAAACAGAGCCGATATTCATACCAGCCCAGGAGTAAAAATAAAATCATCTCATAATGGGATGGATTCCGCAGAAGTGAAATTCTAAAAGATATAAAGCTGATAACCTGAAACCCGCAAATTATTTTTGCGGGTTTTTACTGTTTGAAATGTCTGAAAATTTTCGTATTTTCGTTTAAATATAGGTATTTGCGCAGATGAGTTACGATTTGGAACAAGAGAATAAAGAAATTTTAGCAAGGTATAAAGATCTGATATCTAATACATACAGAACTTTGGATGAGGAAAACAATAAACTCATCCGAAAAGCTTTTGATATTGCGCTGGATGCACATAAAGATCAGAGAAGGAAAACGGGAGAACCCTATATCTATCACCCAATAGCCGTTGCTAAAATTGTCGCTACAGAAATCGGGTTGGGGGCTACATCCATAGCCTGCGCCCTGTTGCATGATGTTATTGAAGATTCTGATTACAGTTATGAAGATCTTAAAAAGATTTTCGGTGAAAAAATAGCTGATATCGTGAATGGATTAACCAAAATATCCATCATGAATCATCAGAATATCTCTGTACAATCTGAAAATTACAGAAAGCTTCTGCTTACGCTGTCTGAGGATTTCAGGGTAATCCTGATTAAAATTGCAGACCGTCTTCACAACATGCGTACTTTACAGAGCATGACCCCTGATAAACAGAAGAAAATCGCATCTGAAACGGTTTATATTTATGCTCCTATGGCTCACCGTCTGGGTTTATATAATATTAAATCAGAACTGGAAGATCTTTCGCTAAAATATAATAATCCTGAGGTTTATAATGAAATCACGGAAAAGCTGGAATTAGCCAAAGAAAACAGAGAACGGTATATCGAAGAATTTAAAAACGAGGTTTCGGAGCAGCTGAAAGATGAAGGGTTGTCATTCACAATTAAAGGCCGCGCGAAAGCTATTTCTTCAATTTACAGGAAAATGCTGAAACAGGGGGTAACTTTTGAAGAGGTATTTGATAACTATGCGATCAGAATTATTTATAAATCTGATGCTAAAAATGAAAAATTTCTGGCGTGGAAAATTTATTCCATTGTCACCGATGTCTACCACAGCAACCCGTCAAGAATGCGTGACTGGATTACCCAACCCCGTTCCACAGGCTACGAAAGTCTACATTTAACGGTTCTGGGTCCTGACAAAAAATGGATTGAAGTCCAAATCCGTTCCGAAAGGATGGATGAGATCGCCGAAAAGGGTGTGGCCGCGCATTACAAATATAAAGAAGGATACAAACAAAGTTCCGATGACAGGAATTTTGAAAAATGGGTAACCGAGATCCGTGAGGTTCTGGAACAGCAGCAGAATCTTTCCACCTCTGAGTTATTAGATAATATCAAACTTAATTTATATTCAAAGGAAGTTTTTGTATTTACTCCGAAGGGGGAAATTAAAATTCTGCCTACCAACGCCACTGCTCTGGATTTTGCATTTTCAGTTCACTCGGACCTGGGAATGAAATGTTTAGGCGCAAAAATTAACGGGAAATTAGTTCCGATTTCTTATGTTCTTCAAAACGGAGATCAGGTGGATATTTTATCTTCCCAAAACCAGAAACCTAAATCCGACTGGCTTGAATTTGTAGTCACTTCAAAGGCGAAGTCCAAGATCAAAAGCTTTCTGAATTCGCAAAAAAATCAAATTGTTGAAGAAGGAAAAGAGATTTTACAAAGAAAACTGCGCCACGCTAAGATTAATTTCAATGACGAAGAGATCAATAAACTGCAAAAATTCTTCAACTTAAAATCTTCACAGGAGTTATTTCTCAAATTCCAGACGAACGAACTGGACGCAAGCAGCCTGAGAAAGTATATTGAAAGTAAAAACGTATTCAACAACCTGCTTTCCAGATTCAGAAAATCGCCCAGTAAAAATACACATTACGAAGAACCGAAAGAGCAGAATCTTGATATGATCATCTTCGGAAAAGATGAAGAAAAACTGAGCTACACCTATGCGAAATGCTGTACGGTCATCCCGGGAGATAAGATTTTCGGGTTTATTACCATTTCAGAAGGAATAAAAGTACACAGTGACAATTGCCCGAACGCCATTAATCTACGTGCTCAGTATGATTACAGGGTTATTCCTGCCAAATGGGTGAATGCCGAAAGCTTCAAAAACAGAGTGAAAATTGAAATTGAAGGACTGGACCGCATGGGAATGATCAATGATATCACAACGGTGATTAGCGGTGCGATGGGTATGGATATGAAAAGTATGTCTATTGAATCCAATAACGGTGTTTTCACAGGAAGCATCAACCTTGAGGTTAAAAATAAAAACCAACTTGAGCAGACGTTTAAAAAACTTAAGGATATCAATGGAGTTTCACGAGTGAGACGATTACAATCATAGAACAAAGTGATAATCGTCGTATATAGATTTAATACAGACGATTTAGGTCAGAATACACCATTCAATTCACCAGTATGAACTTATCTGTATATTTTAAAAAATTTTTCCAAAGCAGTCAGTCTTCCGGAATCCTTCTCATTTTTTGTGTATTAATCTCTCTATTGATTGCCAATTCCTCATTATCTGAGGGTTTCCAGAAATTTTTAGATCAGGAAACAGGTACTGATCTTTTTCATCTTACTTATCCTGTAAGCATATGGATTAATGACGGGCTTATGGCTGTATTTTTTCTTTTGGTAGGACTTGAGATTAAAAGGGAAATGGTGGAAGGCGAACTTTCATCATTCAGAAATGCTTCCCTTCCTATTTTTGCGGCGATCGGCGGAATGCTTGTTCCGGCAGTTATTTTTACCGTTTTTAATCATGGCACCGGGTATGAAAACGGCTGGGGAATTCCCATGGCCACTGATATAGCATTTTCTCTGGCGATCATTTCCATGCTTGGAAAAAAAGTTCCGAATTCTATTAAAATATTTCTTGCCGCATTGGCGATCGTGGACGACCTGGGTGCTATCCTGGTGATTGCCATATTTTATACCGAACAGATCCATTGGATGTATCTGTTTCTATCGCTCGGAGTTACCAGTCTATTATTGATCCTAAATTTCTTAAAAGTTACTAAAATAATTTTCTATATCATTCCGGGAGTGTTTCTTTGGTATTTTCTGCATCACTCAGGCATCCATGCTACCATTGCAGGAGTTTTACTGGCATTTTCAATTCCTACGAACGCTTCTCACGTAGAGATTTCACCTTTAGAAAAACTGGAACATCAGCTTCATTTTCCTGTAAGCTTCCTGATTATGCCTCTTTTTGCCTTAACCAATACCAATATCACGTTCAACAGCACAATGATCGATGGATTAACAAGCACTTTAGGTTTGGGCATTATCGGCGGTTTAGTTTTAGGAAAATTAATCGGGATCAATTTATTCTCATTTCTAGCCATAAAATTAAAAATCAGCACCTTACCGCAAAACAGTTCATGGTTTCAGATGTTAGGGGTCGGACTTCTGGCTGGAATTGGTTTTACCATGTCGATTTTTATAGCTTTATTATCCTTTAAAGGACAAATTGAAATCCAGGATGAAGCCAAATTTGCTATCCTGATCGCTTCTTTTTTAGCAGCAGTCTGTGGCTATATCCTATTAAATATCAGTTCTAAAAATAACATTAAAGAGGATTAGTTTTTCACGACGGTCCAGTTTCCTTTCAGTGAACCCATTTTCCACGTTCCGGATTTAGTTTCTAAACTTCCGTATAATAGGAATCCGGAGGGTGAAGGGCTCATGGTGGAAAGTGCACCGCTTCCGCCACCCTGCATCGATGTATAAAAGGTTTCCTGAAATGTCATAGAAGTTCTTGTTCCTTCAATTCCTCCTTTTTCGCCAACATTTAATACCAATGTTCCAGTTTGGTCTCCGGTATAACTTCCTACCCATTTTCCTTTATAGGGTGTCACATAATTGTTTTCTGCCCTGTCCCGCTCAATTTCCTCACAGGAAATAAGTGAAATTACACTGATCAGCAATGTGAAAAATTTAATCTTTTTTAGCATGGTCATTTGATTGTATGGTTATATTTTCTTTTTGAATATTTTCTGAATATCCTTTCTGTTCGTTTTTCGCTTTCTTTTGAAGCTCATCAGTGAGCAGCTTATCAATTCTCAATTTTCTCAGTGCCATATTAAGCTCATTGCCAAAAAGAAGAAGATAAACGTTTACGTTTACCCATACCATGAGAAGGATCATACTCCCAATGGAACCGTACAGAACATTATATCTGGCAATATTTTTTACATATAAAGCGAAGAAATAAGTGGTTACAACAAACAGGACGGTGGTTAAAATGGCACCAGGAACAGCTTGTCTGAACCTTGCAATTTTCACAGTTCCCAACCAGTAAAACAGCGCTAACAATATGAAATAAAATAAGGGAAAAGAAACAAAACCGATGATTTTGGAAAGGTTCTCCGTAAGCCATGAAACATCATATACCGGAGTAAATGATTTTAGGACCACCTCAGAATAATAGACTCCGAAAAGGGTTAAAAAAACAATAAAAATAAATCCGATCGTTATAAAAAATGAAAGAATGAATTCTTTTACATCCGTCATTTTTTCATCTGTATTTTCGTTAAATCCATTAATTAATGAAAATGTTCCGTTGGTAGCAAAAACCAATGCCAGGACAACGGTAAAACTACTGATTCCTTTCATATTGGGGATTATGCTTGATTCGATATATTCTCTTACATCTTGCTGCATATGGGCAGGAAATACATTTTGCATAAGCACATCAAAAATATAGAACTGAAGCTTATCATAATGCGGCATATAGGGCAAAACCGATAACAGGAAAAGAAGAAACGGAAATAAGCTGATGGTAAAACTCCAGGATATAGCTGCTGCCTTGCGTCCGATCTTATCTTTGAATATGCCTGAAATATAGATCTGAAACATCTGCCACAGTGAAATTCCTAATAAAGGAATATGGATATCATCAAGAAATTCTCGAATTTTTAAGATAAATCTAGGAACTTTTAGGGCCATAAAGTATATTTGCGCTCAGCAAATATAAGAAATGCAGATTAATTTACTTTGTATCGGTAAAACAGACGATAAAGAAATCACTTCGCTCATCAGCTATTATTTAAAGCGCCTTCCGAAACACTGGAATTTTGAAATCATTGAGATTGCGGATGTGAAAAATGCCAAAAACCTTTCTTCTGATCTTTTGAAAAAAGAAGAAGCCAAACTGTTTATGAATCATATCGATAAGAATGATCTGGTGATTATTTTAGATGAAAAGGGCAAACAGTTTACGAGCCGTGAATTTGCACAGAAAATAGACAGCTGGATGAATTTATCCGTAAAAAAAATTCATCTGCTAATTGGGGGTGCCTATGGATTTTCAGAGGAAATTTACAGCAGAACCAACGAGAAAATGTCATTATCGAAAATGACATTTACCCACCAGATGATCCGGTTATTTATCGTCGAACAGCTGTACCGGGCCGATCAGATTCTGCAGGGAAAGCCATATCACAATGATTAAATAAAAGATTTTCAGACAGTTATCAGACTACATTTTTCTGCTAACTATTAACCCGGAATATCAATGTTTTAAACCGATCTGCCTTTTTGCTTCTCCAACCACGAAAGCCACGGAATTGGCGATATTAAAGCTCCGGATCAGTCCGGACATCGGAATGGTCAGATGATTTTCAAAACGGTCCAGAACCTCTTTACTCAGGCCAGCACTCTCTTTTCCGAAAACCAGCCAGTCTCCATCCTGAAATTCTGTTTTCAGGTATGATTTTTCAGCATGGGAGCTCATGAGAAAAACCCGGGATACATCCGGAACTGCCCGTACCCATTCATCAACATCAGCATACTCCGTAACCTCAAGATGAACCCAGTAATCCAGGCCGGAACGTTTGAGGTTTTTGTCATTGATAACAAATCCGAAGGGATGAACCAGATGCAGCCGGCTCTCTGTACCTACGCACAATCTCCCGATATTTCCTGTGTTGTTGGGAATTTCCGGTTCTACAAGAACAATATTTAACATGATGACGTTTTAATGGCTGCAAAAATAGTTAAAACAAATCGGGATTTGGTAAAATTCATTTCTTTAATAATAGTAAAAAACGGACTGAAGCCCGTTTCTGTTGATATTTTGGATTATTCTTAAGTTTAGTTTCGGGCGGCTTCGCCGCCCCGAAACTAAACCAATCTTTTCTGAGATTATTTTTTCACCTCACATTTCTCATAATACGTAAGCAGCAGAGGCTTTTCATATCCCAGACTCACTGCTTTATCCAGACTTGCACAGGCTTCCTTGGGTTTTGCCGTTTCAAACAGGATTAGTGCTTTATTGACGTATGCCTGCGAAAATTTGGGATCTATTGAAATTGCCTTGTTGACATCAGCTAGGGCTTCCTTATTTTTCTTTAATTTAAAGTACACGTCTCCCCTTCCGCTGTACAGAAGAGATTCCGGTTTTTCGGAGATCAAAGTATTGTAATCTTTTAAAGCCCCTTCAAGGTCCCCGTTATTCTTTTTAAGATTGGCCAGACCCGTACGGGCATAGATATTATCCGGTGCGAAAGTAAGAATCTGATTCAGATCTTTAGCGGCGAGATCTTTTTTCCCCAGATTCTCATACACTTTGGCTCGTGTAAGGTACATATCTGCATTTTCAGGCTCTATCTGAAGGCCCTTATTAAGATAACCCAATGCTGCCTGTTTGTTGCCTTTTTGCCCGTGAATAGAGCCTAGGTTGGCATATACTGCTGCTGACATAGGATTGGATTTCAGGGCAGACTCATAGGATTTGAATGCAGCGCTCGTCTTCCCCAGCCTTCGCTGAGCGGTTCCTAAATAATTATAATATTCGGACTGAATCTGCTGGATTTTTTCACTTTGTGCTAACTGTGAGTATTGCTCTTCTGCGCATTTATAATCAGCTTTTTTAAAACATTCTTCAGCCATTTTTTTATCCTGACTGTAATAATGCAATGATGTAAAAGCTAATGCTCCCAGTAATAAATGTTTTTTCATATGGTTATATTTTGTTTGTTGATCACTTTTTTTGCGAGTGCACCAAAACCAACACCCAACAAAGATCCAACAAACGCCCCCACCAAAATATCTATCGGGAAATGCACTCCTAAATATATACGGCTGTAAGCTACTACCCCAGCCCATACAAATATAGCATAAGGAAGCCAATAAATTTTCTTTTTCAGTAAAATACTTAAATAGGATGCTAAAAAAAAGGTATTGGACGCATGTGCCGAATAAAAACCGAATTGCCCTCCGCACTTTACAATCCTCATATGGTGCTCCAGAGCAGGATCATGACACGGTCTCAGCCTTGCGACTCCATATTTGAAAACACCGGCAAGCTGATCAGAAACCGTTACTCCCAGTGCAATGAATATCAAAATAAAAGCTAATGATCTCAGCTTATAGTTTTTATATAAAAAGTAACATAAAATGATATAAAGCGGAACCCAGATCCAGGTACTGGAAATCAGCATCCAGAACTGGTCAAAGGAAGTATCGCCCAGATTATTAAGATATAAAAATACCTTTTTATCTTCCTGAATAATTTCCTCCATGGATTATCTGCTTACAGGGCCTTCGTATGTATCATCTTCAGAAGGTTTTAATTTTGGAGGCTCATTGGAAGCAATAGGATCTTTTACAATATCTTTATCGATATCTTTCATAGGATTGAAGTCTTTAGCTGCATCCTTTACTTTCTCAATTTCACGTTTGATCTCAGAAACAGGATTATCCGTTTCTTTCATGATCTCAGTTTTTATATCTTCCACCGCACCACGCATTTTTCTTACACCTGACCCTAAATCACGCGCTATCTGAGGAAGTTTATCCGGACCAAATAATACAACGATTGCAACGGCAATGAGTGCCATCTCTCCAATACTTAATTCCATTTTGTAAAATTACAAAAGATTATACATATGTGAGACAGTTATATACTATTTTAAATAAATTTTAAGAAAGTGGTTTAGGGTTTAGCAAAAATATTTAATATTAAGAAATATTAATTCACATAATATAGATTTACATAATTATTTTGACTATCTTAGTGGACCAACCACTTAAATATTTAATCATGAAAAAATTACTAACTCCTTTCAGGCTGCTGGCATTGGCTACGATTTTAGCATTAAGCAGCTGCCAGAGTGAAGATCCTGAAATTTCCGGACAGGAAATAACCGAAGTAAAAACATCAGTTAATGACTTGAGAAAAGAAATCACTCCTGTAAACCAGATCATTCCAGAGATGGTACAGACCCAGATTAACGACTCAAAAGCAAATCTTGAACAATATCTGAAGAATGATCTGCAGATTGAAGGGATTTCTGTTATCGGCAAATTATCAACCGCCAGAGGATTGGAAATAACCCAGGATTTAATTTCTCAAAAAAATTCTTTTATTGCCACAGGAAACATTCTTGATCCCGCGACTGTAAAAGTCGGGAGCATCATTAACCTGAATCCGGCAGAAGAATTAAGCGCTGCTCAAACCGAACTGAAAAATCTGGTCGGCAGAGAAATCACAATGGATACTCATGTTATGGAAATTTCATGGAATCATAAAGGCGAAAAATTTTCTACATTATGCTTTTATAATGATTCCGGAATTATCTGGGATAATGTTTTGGGAGGACTGGTGATGATCAGCCAAAGAGGAAATGTCGAAGAATCACCGGCAGCACAGGCAAAAGTATCGTCCAAATGGTATAAACAATGGTGGACAGCCAACTGGCTCTGGGGTTCTAAAAGAGGCGAAATAGGATACAAAATAACCATTTACTACACCGGATCTTCCGTTTCCAATGTAGACGTAAGCGACTGGGGAAGCATCAGCTTGGGCAAAGCAAAAAGTGAAAGTAAGGTCACTAAAAAAACTGGCGCTTACGGACAGTGCAGATATGCGCTCGGACTATGTACTCCTACAGGGTCTTTAAGCTTTAATTCAAATAATTTTTCGGTGTCCTTCTCAGGATTGGGAAGCAATATCGTAAGCAACGGGACAAAATCATTATATCCTTAGTACTATATTCTTTCAACGAAACAGGGAGCCGAATTCGGCTCCCTGTTTTTTTTATGTTTATCTGATTACTTTTTTATGCCCTTTTTCTGAAATGCATAATAAGTAAAGACCACACTGACGGCCATTAATATAAATGCTAAAAAGAACGGCGCTCCTGAGAATTTAAACGGTGCTTCATCATGGGTAAAGAAATAGAATAAGTTCGTCATCATGGGAGGTCCGATGATAGAAGTAGCACTCATCAGACTCGTTAGTGCACCCTGCAGCTCCCCCTGTTCGTTGGAAGGAACACTTTTCGTAATGACCGACTGAAGCGCAGGCCCGCAGATTCCTCCCAGGCAATAAGGGATCAGGAATGCAAACATCATCCAGCCTTCCGTTGCAAAAGCAAAAAGCAACATTCCCAATGCATAAAGTGCCAATCCGTAATAAATACTTTTCTGCTCGCCCAGCTTGGGAGTGGTCCACCGGATCAGTCCGCCCTGAACCAGTCCTACCAATAATCCGACAACGCCTAAGGAAATTCCTACCATCCGCTCGTTCCAGTTGAATTTATACATGGTAAAGAAACTCCAGTTACTCTGGACAGCATGACCGGCTATATAAATCAGAATTAACGAAACAATAAGTCCTGAAATTTCAGGATGCTTTCCCAGAAATTTAAATGATCCTATAGGGTTAGCCCTTTTCCAGTTGAATTCTCTTCTCTTATCTTTATCTAAACTTTCCGGAAGAATGAAGTATCCGTAAAGGAAATTCACAAGACATAAGCCTGCTGCTGCATAAAACGGAACCCTGGCGCCATAATGTCCTAAAACACCTCCCAGAACAGGCCCGATAATAAATCCAAGCCCGAAAGCAGCTCCTATTAACCCGAAGTTTTTGGCCCGGTCTTCATCAGTGGAAATATCCGCAATATAGGCACTTGCCGTGGTAACACTTGCGCCTGTAATTCCCGCAATCACCCTTCCCAGAAACAACCACAGAATCGTCGGTGCCAAAGCCAGTAAAATATAGTCTATCGCAAAGCCGAATAATGAAATCAGGATCACGGGCCGCCTGCCATATTTATCACTTAGGTTTCCCACCACCGGAGAAAAAATAAACTGCGTAAAGGCATAGGCAAACCCCAGCCATCCGCCGTATTTGGCAGCCTCACTTATATCCGCATGGATAAGTTCCTCGATCAGTTTTGGAACTACCGGAATGATAATTCCCCACCCCGTAATGTCAATTAACAGCGTAATGAATATAAAACTCATGGCCGCTTTTTTCTTCGAGTTTTCCATAATGCTGCAAAAATAATGAAATCAGGAAAAATAATGATTCTAAATTGTATTAATTAGTTGCCGGATTTAGGTTAACAGTTGATAGAGCTTTTATAAGAGTTAACTTAGCCGTCAACAACAGGTACGAAAAAAGCCTTTCGCAGTGAAAGGCTTTTTCTATTATTGTAGTGTATATTTACTTTGAAGCAAGTACTTCTTTTTCAGAAGTAGTTTTACCATGTACTTCACCTTCTTTCCCTGTCTTCAGGAAGTCGTAGGCAATGGCCGACGCAATGAAGATGGATGAATAGGTACCGAATCCGATACCGATCAGCATCGCAAACATGAATCCTCTTAGGTTGTCTCCACCGAAAATGAAGATCGCCAGAATTACAAGGATGGTCGTGAATGACGTGTTGAATGTTCTACCTAACGTACTGGAAATAGAGTCATCAAACAATCCTGCTAATGTTAAAGATTTTTTCTCTCTTAAATATTCTCTGATTCTGTCGAAGATAATTACCGTATCATTGATTGAATATCCCAATACAGTAAGGATCGCAGCCACAAAATCCTGGTTGATCTCCATATTGAAAGGCATATACTTGTGAAGCAGTGAGTATGCTCCTAAAATAATAACCGCATCATGGAATAACGCTGCAACAGCACCCAGAGAGAATTGCCATTTTCTGAATCTTAATAAGATGTATAAGAAAATACCTCCCAAAGCAGCAACTACCGCCAGAATACCGTGCGTTTTAATATCATCCGCCACTGTAGGTCCTACTTTTTCAGAAGAAATAATTCCCGCGTGCTCCTTATCGGCAGATTTGAAATCATTAAGGGTTACATTAGATGGTAAACTTGATTTTAAACCTTCATATAATTTCTGCTCTACCGTCTGGTCAGCCTTTAAAGATTCATCTTCGATAAGGTAATCGGTAGAGATTTTCAGCTGCTTGTCATTTCCGAACGTCTTAGCTTCCACAGACGAATTTTTTCCGTCTTCAGTTTTGAAAACTTTGATAAGGTTCTGCTCAATATCCTCGGCATTCACATCTTTATCAAATCTTACAACATAATTTCTACCTCCTGTAAAGTCGATCCCGTATTTGAATCCGTGGATGGCAATTGAAGCAATACAGATCACTGTAAGTACAGCAGAAACGATATAGGCATATTTTCTTTTTCCGATGAAATCGATCCACGTATTTCTGAATAAATTTTTCGTTGGCGGTGTCCATACGGAAAGGTGCTTCCCTTTGTTCAGTCTTGAGAAGATCATTACTCTTGAAAGCAATACTGAAGTAAAGAATGTCATTAAGATACCGATCCCTAATGTCAAAGCAAATCCTTTGATAGGACCCGTTCCGAATAAGAACAGTACACCGGCCGTTAATAATGTCGTTAAGTGACCATCAACAATCGCGCTTAATGCATGTTTGAAACCGTCTTTATAGGCTTCTAAAATGTTTTTTCCTGCAAATAATTCTTCCTTCGTCCTTTCGTAGATGATAACGTTCGTATCCACCGCCATGGCCATGGTAAGAACAATACCTGCGATACCAGGAAGCGTTAAAGTAAAGTCTCCGGAATCCATAATCCCGAAAATATAGAATAAGTTCACAATCATTGCGATTACAGCGTATACACCCGCACCACCATAATAGAAAATGATATAAACAATAATAATCAGGAAGGCAATAGCAAATGAAATTACCCCTGCATTAATAGACTCCTGCCCCAATGAAGGCCCTACTACCGTAGCCTGAACTACCTTTGCACCTGCAGGTAATTTTCCCGCTCCTAATACGTCAACCAGTTCTTTAGCTTCTTCCTGAGAAAAGTTACCGGAGATCTGGGTTCTACCGTTTGGAATGGCATTAACAACATTCGGAGCGGTATATACTCTTTGGTCTAATGTTACAGCAACCGGTTTACCAACGTTTTTCTCCGTTAAAGTCTTCCATTCTTTAGCCCCTTTAGAGTCCATCTGCATGTCGACGATTACTCTGCTCAGCTCATCATAGCTGATGTTGGCTGTTTCAACAGCACCGTCTACAGGAGCTTTTTGGTTGATGTTACCTCTGATGGCATACAATACCAGACTTTCAGTATCTGTAGATTCGGGCTTGTACCCCCACATAAACTGAGTATATTTAAGATTGGCAGGACGTAGAGACTGTCCTACTTTGCTGTTTAAAATCTTATTAACCGCTGCAGTATCCGTTAATTTTACGCTTCCCACAGCACTTTGGCTCATTGATTTTCCACCCTGCATAAGATTCATAAAATTGATGTTTTTGGCAACACCCATAGAATCTCCTTTGGCAGCGATCATCGTAGTTAATGTCTGAAAATAAGGAGCAACTTCATTGATTTGCTGTACTTCCCAGAACTGAAGTTTTGCAGAAGTCTGAAGCATTTTCTTCACCTTGTCGATATCTTTCATACCCGGCATTTCAACAGAAATTCTTGCGGTTCCCGGTACCCTCTGAACGTTAGGCTGCACGGCACCCATTTTGTCGATTCTGGTTCTGATGACCTCAAAAGCAGTACCTACGGAAAGATCAATTCTTCTTTTAATAATACTTTTTACCTGATCATCAGAAGTATTATACTTAATCTCAGAAAGATTGGTATTTCCGAATAATTCAGGATCAGCCAGCTTAAGGTTGGTTCCTTTTGCTTTGTTGATGGCATCAAACTGTTCGAAGAAATTATCGATGTAAGCTTTTGTAGAATTCTTCTGAACTTCATCTGTTTTGTTTAAAGCTTCGATTAAGACAGGGTTTGTAGAATAGTTGGTTAAATCATTTACCAGATCTCTCTGGTTGATCTCCAATAGAACGTTGATCCCCCCTTTAAGGTCAAGACCAAGTTTCATTTCTTTGTCTTTAGCTTTAGAGTAATAAAGTTTTGTGAATCCCAGATTCAGAGTATCCTTAGACAGTCTTGCGATTTCTTTCTGATACTTTTCCGGATTGTCTCCTGCGACAGCAGTTGCCTCTTTTTCAATTTTGCTTGCGTACCACGTTGGCAATAGCTCATTTAAGCAAATCAGCCCAAGTACAATAGCGACAATTGTAATAAGTCCTTTTCCTTGCATTTTGTTATAACTACGTTAAATTAAGTCGGCAAATATAATCATTTTCTTGAGTTTTATGAATTTTTAACAACAGAAATCATTTATTTTCAGAGATTTTGACAATTTTACCTCTATTTAAGATTTAGCAATTTTCCGGACATATTTTCATAATTTTTCTAAATATAAATTGGTATGAAATTTTCATTCATTAAACAACACCCTAATTCTCAAAATATTATGAAAAAACTACTTTTTACAGCAGGTATTTTTTCTTCCTTATTCCTGAATGCCCAGAGCATTGTTTTGGAAGAATTTGCCAGCGGCTTTACGGCTCCGGTCGAGATTACCAATGCCAACGACAGCCGGTTGTTTGTCGTACAACAGAACGGAATTATTAAAATTGTTCAGCCTAACGGAACCGTTAATTCTTCCGATTTTCTGAACATCAGTTCTAAGGTTCTTTACGGAGGAGAACGCGGACTTTTAGGACTGGCATTTCACCCGCAATACTCGACCAACGGGTATTTTTTTGTGTATTACAATGACACAGACGGGAATATTACCATCGCCCGATATACGGTGAGTGCCGGAAATCCCGATGTTGCAAATCCTGCTTCTGAAAAGATTTTACTGAATCAGGCTAAACCCTTTGATAACCATAATGGGGGAAGCATACACTTTGCTCCTGACGGAAATTTATGGGCGATCACCGGTGACGGCGGAAGTGGCGGGGATCCCAATAACAATGCTCAGAATAAAAATTCTCTGTTAGGGAAAATGCTTAGAATCGATGTGAACGCGACCGGCCCTTACAATATTCCTGCAGGAAACCCTTTTGCAGGGAGCACAGTTGACGGCTCGGATGAGGTCTGGTCTTATGGTCTTAGAAACGGCTGGAAGTTCTCTTTTGACACGACGGATAATACTGTCCTTATTGCGGATGTTGGGCAGGGACAAATCGAAGAGATCAACCGTATGCCTGTTTCGCAGGCTGCCGTGAATTACGGATGGCGATGTTATGAAGGAAACAACAGTTACAATACCGCAGGATGTGCGAATGCATCCACCATGACTTTTCCGGTTGCTGTTTATGATCATTCCGCAGGAAGATGCTCCATTACCGGAGGCTACGTATATCGCGGAACCCAATACCCTGCGCTCCAGGGAAAATATTTTTTCACAGATTACTGCGTTCCACAGATCGGAATGCTGAACACTGATAATTCTATTACCTGGACTCCGTCTTTTTCAGGAAATAATTTTTCCACTTTCGGACAGGATTACCAGAAAGAACTGTATATCGCAGCCATTAATAACGGAAAAATTTTTAAAATAAAGACCAACACGACGCTTTCAACACAGGAAGACGGTCTTTTCAGCCAGATCGTCGTTTATCCTAATCCTGCTTCAGAAAAAGTTTTCATAGAAGGATTAAGGGACCGGAATACCATGGCTGAGATCTTTACGTCTGAGGGAAGAAAAGTTCTTGATGCTACGAAAATAGACGTTGATAACAGCCTTAATATTACGGGAATTCCTGCCGGAGTTTATTACCTGAATTTAACATCCGGAGACCTGAGATCTTATAGTCAGAAACTGATTATCAAATAAGAATACTTTATTCATCATTATAGAAAAGAGGCCGTCTCACTATTCGTGAAAGCGGCCTTTTTTATAAAATTTCCTCTATCCTAATACGAGAAGGGTTTTTCGTTTAAACTATTCTCAACCGACATCGTTTAGTTATGAAACACCTTTTTTATATGGTCATTGAGAAAATCCGGGTTTCTGGTTTATTTCTCATCATCCTGAGATCAAAAACCATGGCTACATTTCTTGTAAATGCCCGTCCTTTTTCAGTAATTTTTATCTGATGATCATGAATTTCCACCAGATCATCATTTTCCATTTCTTTTAGCATAGCGAATGAATGATCCAGTTCAGGGAACGAATTCTGCGCATCAAAGACCGTTTCCAGCTGACACATCAAATTCAGAATATGTCTTCTCACAATCAGATCCTCTTCATTAAGAATGTGGCCTTTCACCACAGGAATAAAGCCTTCTTCCACCATTTTCTGATATTCTTCCACCGTCTTCACATTCTGGGCAAATGCATACCACGAATCTGAAATCGCAGACATTCCCAAGCCTACCATCAGTTGAGTATTGCTTGAGGTATAACCCATGAAATTTCTGTGTAGTTTTTTCTGAATCAGCGACTGGTACAGATCATCATGCTCCAGGGAAAAATGATCCATCCCTACTTCAATATATCCTAATTCTTCAAGTAATTTTTTGCCATCTTCATACAAACGGCGTTTTTCTTCTCCGCTTGGCAGGTCATTTTCATCAAATCCTCTTTGCCCTACTCCTTTTACCCAGGGAACATGTGCATAAGAATAAAAGGCGAGCCTGTCGGGTTTCAACTCTAGGGTTTTACGAATGGTATGCTCCATCGCCTCCCAGGTCTGATGCGGAAGTCCGAAAACCAAATCATGGCTTATTCCTCTGTAACCGATCTCCTTTGCCCATTCCGTAACCCGCTGTACGTTTTCAAAAGGCTGAATCCTGTTGATTGCCTTCTGTACTTTAGGATCATAATCCTGAACACCGAAGCTCACTCTTCTGAAGCCCAGATCATACAGGGTCTGAAGATGTTCTACCGTCGTATTATTCGGATGTCCTTCAAAAGAAAATTCAGGATGCTCTGCAATCTCAACGGTATCGAAAATTCCCTGCAGTAATGTTTTTAAATTGGCCGGAGAGAAAAAAGTAGGTGTACCTCCTCCTAAATGAAGTTCCTTTAACTTCGGCTTTTCGTTAAAAAGCCTGAGATAAAGATACCACTCTTTCAGAACACTTTCCAGATACGGTATTTCTACGCTGTGCTGCTTTGTAATCCGCTTATGACATGCACAGAATGTACATAAAGCTTCGCAGAAAGGTAAGTGAATATAAATAGAAATTCCTTCTTCTGCATTACTCTCATTAAAAGACCTGATGACACTCTCTTTCCATTTTTCGGGTGAAAAAGTACTTTCATCCCAGTATGGTACAGTGGGATAAGAAGTGTAACGAGGTCCTGGAATATTATATTTATCGATTAAAGAATTCATTAAAATTTTAAATTTTCAAAGAAATTCTAAGGTGAATTTCACCATGCAAAATTAACTATAACTTATGAATTTTAAATCATGAATTATATTAGGCTTTATCTATCCTAATTATTTTATAATGAGTCTAAATACGGCTTCAGCAAAATTGCTTCCCAAATCGAGGTACCCGGCACTGTCATAATGCCACGGATCGTTCCCGTAATTATATTTTACCGTTGATCGGACAATAGCTGCCTTCCGGTCCTCCTTCACAAATTTTTCCTGGGCAAACTGCACCAGCTCTCCCATGGGCCATACTTTTCCCTTTTCATTTTTTCCGGAATCTGATATTTTCCCGATGACAACCGGCAGGTCATCCGTAAGCATCGCTGCTCTCATCTGGTTCATCAGCGTTTTGAGGTGGCTGTCATAATGACCGGCAATCTCTTCTGAAAAACCTGCATCGCTTTCTCCCTGCATCCAGAGTATTCCGGAGGGTATGATTTCATCTTTCTTACCATTGCCGTCGATATCTGATTCCGCCAAAGCATTTTTTACTGTTTTTAAAAAATGATCATACTGATTGATTCCGTTTTTGCCATTGAAGTCTGCATCCCAGCAGCCAAAACCGGCAGCAGCAAGACTGTCGATAGAAGTCCCTTCCCTGGCATATTTAATAAGTGCAATTTTATCATTCGGAAAGCGTTCTTTTATTCTTTTAGCAAAAGACAGCTCAGGTCCGAAACGATCGGAAAGCGTATTGGTTATTCCATCCGTTCTGAATCCTGTTCCATGTCCGGGTTTCAACACTTCCCATTTTCCTGTTCCTCCATTTACGTCTCCGTCCGGGACAGAATTTCCCTGAAAAATATATACATCTTTAAAATTTTTCAAATCACCCGGCAGATCCTTATTATACCCAAAGCCGTTCATATTGGATTGCCCGGCTAAAATAAAAACTCGAATTTTCTGAGAATAAAATAAAGACGGAATTAATATAATGAAGAATATTTTCAAATTTTTCATGCTGAGAATTTAGTGAAAATTAATTAAAAAAAAGACAGTCAGCCAAAGACCGGTAATGATAAAGCTGTTTAAACTTTTCTATTATCACAAGGGAGATCCGAAAGATTTCTAAACACTTTAGTTAATTTAATTAATATACTTTGCACAAAAGAAGCACACGTAAGTTTTTTGAAAATTTTTGATTTTCACCTGATGTGAACTTAATTCTGCGGTATTTTTTTAAACTTTCTAAAATGTACTTAAGTGTGAGACAGTAAGTACCACACACCGCTACCGCACAAATCCCTGCTACCGCACAAATCCACACCGCTACCGCAAGAATCCTTTCGTGTGGTTGTCTGTAGTTAACCACAAAGGAAATCCAAAGCTTTTTAAACACTTAATTCTGCGGTATTTTCTTCCCGAAATAGTCTTTTAACGAAAGTTCCCGCCACTAGCAACCGGTTTTCGGCCGTTTATAGTGGACTGAATTATTTTACCAAGTCAAACTTCGTAGAAAATCCTCTTTTCCCTCTGCTTAGATGATAAAATCCATTTCTCTCTTTTATTTTTGCTAATGAGTTCCAGATTGTCAGTGTTTTACATTGCAATCTAAATTGCTAATTTTCTCAGAAATCTTTTTTCCTGAATAAGTTTAAACAACTTCGATATTTAAAACTTCAGTTTCAATACGGAAATCCTGTCTTTCCCTGCCAACACAACCGTATTGGCATCAATCCATCTGCAGACATAAAATCCTTTTTCATTGGAAATTTTCTTCCATGTTTTTCCGAAATCTGAGGAATAGCTGATATGCCGGTCGCCCACAGAGATGATTTCCTGTCCCTTGGAATCGGGTTTGATCTTAATACAGGTGGTGTATCCTGCATTTTGTCCTGAAGCCTGGATCTGCCAGGTCTTACCACCATCCGTCGTCGTTGCTATATTGTTTACGTTGGCTTCCTGGTTTGTATAATCTCCGCCCACAGCTATACCAAACTGATCTTTGTAAAAGTCTATTGAATACATGCCCTGGGAAGACGTTGCCTGGATAAAGGGTGTCGGATAAATATCTGACTCCAGCGAGGAAAAATCAATCTTAATAATTCTTGAAACCTTACCGCCCGTGGCAATCCAGGCCTGGGTTTTATACGTAGCAATATTGGTATTGCTCGCTGCAAAAGCAGCTTCTCCTTCACTGAATTTTATAAATTTATTTTTATCTGTATTCTTCACACTGGTCTCATTGAAATCATAAACCTGTTTTGTTTTAGGAAAGATCATAGACAGTTTCATATTCCTGTTTTTGTCAGGATCACTTAACGCTAAGGCCATATCTTCGTTAGCAAAAATAAAGGCATCATAAAATGCTGTTTTTAAGGTATCAGAGTAAATAGGTAAAACTTTTAAGTCTTTTTTACTGATCTTAAAAAATTCGGCAGGACTCTCGATGTTAATGGTATAGAAAAACTCTTTATCCTGCGCCAGTGTTCTGAACTGGAGTTTTTTTTCTGAAAGCACAAGCTGCTTCTGATCTTTATAGTCCTGCAGGTTAACAAATCCGAATTTTGAATCTGTTCCGCTGTACCATATTTTGTGATCATCGATCTCCAATGCTCTGATGCTAATTTTATCATTTAAGATCGTTTCAAAACTTTCAATCTGCTGGGAAAATAAGAATAAACCCAAAACTGAACATAAAAGAGAAAATATTTTTTTCATAGGAAACAAAAATAAAAAATCCACAGAGTTTTCTGTGGATTTTCGGGCTTATATTTTTAATTATAAATCTAAATCGGGTTTTTCCAAAGGCTCCTGTTCAGCTTTGAACGTTTCACCGAAACCTCCGTTCTGAAGTTTCGAATGTTTTTTACTGTACAGGAAATAGATAATAAAGCCTAAAATCAGCCAAATGAAAGAATATAGTTTAGCTTCGCGACTCAGATTAAAGATCAGATATACATTAATCGCAATACCTAAACAGGCAATCAAAGGCAAAGCCGGCACTTTAAAGTTTCTCTGGAGATTCGGCTCTTTTACTCTCAATACCCAAACTGCAACACATACCATGGTAAATGCGAACAATGTTCCGAAACTGGTCATGTGGGCAAGATCGTTAATCGGAGTCAGAGAAGCCACTACTGCAATAACAACCGATAAAATCATAAGATTTTTAGTAGGAACTCCTGTTTTAGGGTTTACTTTTGAGAAAGTGGCAGGAATCAATCCGTCTTTAGACATTCCAAGGAAAATTCTTGACTGCCCCATAATCATAACCATTAATACCGAAATTAAACCTACTGTTGCAGCAATCGTGATAATATATCCTGCCCATTGCTGCCCCGCAATATCAAAAGCATAAGCTACGGGAGCCTTGATCGCATCTGGATATTTTCCAAGCGGGTTGAAATCTGTATAATGCATCATTCCCGTTAAAACAAGAGATACCAGAATATATAAAAGGGTACAGATGATAAGTGAAGTAATAATAGCAAAAGGCACATCCTTTTTAGGGTTAATCGCCTCTCCCGCCTGTGTCGAAACAGCATCAAAACCTACATACGCAAAGAAAATAGCAGATGCTCCTGCGACCACTCCCCCAAAACCGTAAGCCGAATGAGATACGCCGTTTTCCGTAATGATAGTAGGATCCGGAATAAACGGAGTCCAGTTGGCCGGATTGATAAAGAAAGCTCCTGCAATAATAACAAAGATAATCGCTGAAACCTTAAGCATTACAATAAAATTATTGGCTTTTGCAGCTCCTTTTGTCCCTCTGATCAGAATAGAAATCACAAAGAATACGATCAGAAATGCGGGTAAATTCATAGAGAACCCTGAGTTTCCTGCTGCCAGATAGGTTTGCGGATCTGTGGTAAGATAAGCCGGTAAATGAAGGCCGAACATCTTGAGTAATTTACTGAAATAGCCCGACCATGAAACGGCGACCGTCATCGATCCCATGGCGTATTCCAAAATCAGACCCCAACCTATGATCCATGCAAAGATTTCTCCTACCGTTCCATAAGCATAGGCATATGCAGATCCTTCCACAGGAAGAATAGAAGCAAATTCTGCATAACACAGAGCAGCAAATACACACGCAATCCCCGCAATGACAAATGATAAAGCCAATGCAGGTCCTGCATTATAATAAGCTCCCGTTCCTGTAAGTACGAATATTCCGCCTCCGATAATTGCTCCGATCCCGATAGCGGTAAGGCTCCATTTTCCTAAAACGCGTTTCAGCTGGCTTTTTTTAATATCCGCTTCATAGGCGCTCATTGGTTTTTTAACCCAAATTTTAGACATATTTCTTTTTTATTTTAAGATTTACGAAAATATAAAAATTTTACAACTCTCAATGTTTATTGACAAACTTTCGTTAATTAATTTAAATACAAATGGTTAAAACCCTGATTTACATATTATTTAAATCATTTTAAAATTTGCAGTTTTTTGCGTATTTTTGATCGCATGAATTTATACGATCTCTTCGTAAAACCCTACGAAAGCTACACTTCACTACAAATTCTCCTGGAAGCGTGCGGTACATTCTTCGGAATTATCAGCGTTTATTTTTCAATTAAAAAAAATATCTGGATCTACCCTACCGGAATTATTTCTACCCTGATCTATGTGTATATTCTCTTTAATTTCGGATTGTTGGGAGACTGTATGATCAATATCTACTATACGGCAATGAGTATTTATGGCTGGGTTTTATGGTATAGAAACTCAAAAGATCATATTCATGTCGAAGTTTCGTGGGCAAAAAAAAAGGAATGGATCTATGGGATCCTGCTATTTATTTTAAGTCTCATTATTGTTACAGGTATCTATTATTACAAACCTTACATCGACAATCAGTTTTCAATGACCGGAACCGATCTGGGTCTGTATCATCTTGATTGGGGGAACTGGCTCGACGTGGTGACCACTTCTATATTCTTAATGGGGATGTGGTTTATGGCTAAACAGCGCATTGAGAACTGGGTTTTCTGGATTATCGGAGATTTTATATGCATTCCGATGATGATTTATAAGGGGCTGGGTATCACTTCGGTTCAATATTTGGTATTTACAGTAATGGCGATCTTAGGATACGCTACCTGGAAAAAAAGTTTTAAAGAAAAAAGTATAAAAAAGTCATGAAAAATTTATTAAAAATAGCATTCAGTATCTTCACACTGGCAAGTGTAACTTCTTGTGCAGTGTATTCCGACGCCTCGGCAGGCGGATATGGAGATCCTTATTACGACAACGGATATTATTATGCACCCCAGGGATATTACGGTGGCGGCGGATATTATGGAAACGACGGATATTATTACAGGAATGATGTCAACTACTACTATGATAGCGGTGTCCCTTATTATTACCAAAACTATAATAATTCAAGGAGAAAAGTATATGTAGAGAGAAGATCTGGATCTGCTAACGGAACTTCAACACAGAGGCCTAATAACGGTTTCAGAGGTGAACCTACAGGAAACGGATATAATAATAACAACAGGAATAACAACAACGGAAGTTTCCGGAATTCAAATTCGAATAACAGCAATTCACGGGGATTCAGAAATCAACAGCAGAATAACAGCCAGCGGCAAAACAATAACAGCGGCTTCAGAACTACACAGCCACAAAGTACTGACCGACCTGCCAACAGTGGTTTCAGAAATAACACGCCCCCTCCGACTAACAATAATAACAACAGCGGTTTCAGGGATAATTCAAGCAGCAGCCAGCAAAATAATACTCAACAGAATTCCAATTCTACGAGAAGTGGCGGCGGATTTAGATAAAACCATTATAAATAAGGAAACGAGCAGTAAACACTGTTCGTTTTTTTGTTTTAAATAAGTTAATTTTGCCTGTTATTTCAGTAAAAAAGAAAAATTATGGATTTTTATAAATATCAGGGTACCGGAAACGATTTTGTCATGATTGATAACCGCTCCGGAGAATGGGACGACTTATCCATTGCCCGTATTCAGAAGTTGTGTGACCGCCGTTTTGGAATTGGTGCAGACGGACTTATTAAGATCAATGTGGCAGAAGGATTCGATTTTGAAGTCGATTATTACAATTCCGACGGTTCCAAAAGTTTCTGTGGAAACGGTGCACGCTGCTCGGTGGCATTTGCATTTTTCCTTGATATTTTTGAGGGTAAATGTAAATTTATCGCTATCGACGGAGCTCATGACGCCGAAATTCATAATGGAATTGTCAAGTTAAAAATGAGCGATGTTCCGGCTATTATTAAAGACGGCGAAGATACGGTGATGAATACCGGATCTCCCCATTACGTAAAATATGTGGAAGATATCGTAAACTATCAAGTTTTCGCTGAAGGAAGCAGCATCAGGAATTCTGAAAATTACAAAAAAGAAGGAATTAACGTCAACTTTGTAGAAAAAGTTTCAGAAGATGAAATTTTCGTAAGAACTTATGAACGGGGCGTTGAAGATGAAACCTACAGCTGCGGAACAGGAGTTACTGCTGCCGCTTTAACTTTTCTGCAAAATAACAATCTAATCTCTGTAAAAGTTAAAACTTTAGGAGGTGACCTTGAAGTCCATGCAGAAAAAAATGGAGATTCTTTTCAGAATATCTGGCTGGAAGGCCCTGCAAAGCAGGTTTTCAAAGGTAAGGTTGACTTACTGTAATCAATAACTTTTTAATTTACTTAATTAATAATGAAAAAAACAATTCTCATTATTGTTCTGCTGCTTATTGCGGTTGCAGGATTTTTTGGTTTGAGATTTTATAATACCTATTACGGAAGCAACGTAGAAAAAGACGGGTATGTTTTAATCCCTCATAAAGCCAGTTTTAAGCAGATCCTGGATTCTGCTGCAAAATATACAGATAATAAAGAATCTTTTGAAAAGGTAGCGAAGGAAAAAGATCTTGAAAAATATTTTAAGGCCGGGCGTTATTATTTTCAGAAAGGAATGGGTAATTCTAACCTTGTCAATATGATCAAGGCCGGAAATCAAACGGCAAACAGCTTCAGAATCGGCGATTTTGGAGATATTTATCAGATGATAGGAAAAGTGACAAAAAAAACTGAACTGGATTCTTTGAAATTCGTTAGTGATCTTAATGCGCTTGCCAACGAGAAAGGATTGAATAATGCTGAAGAATTAAAAAAATATTTTTTCATAGATACCTACAACTTTTTCTGGACGGTAACTCCTGAAGAGTTTTTTAAAAAATTTGAAGGTCAGTATGATGATTTCTGGAATGCCGAAAGAAAATCAGAAGAACAGAAATCCGGTCTAACGAGAGATCAGATTTATGCATTGGCATCCATCGTCTATAAAGAATCAGGTGGAAAAAAAGATGAGATGCGAACGATAGCCGGACTATATCTAAACCGCTACAGAAAAGGAATGAAACTGCAGTCTGATCCTACGGTCATTTATGCGATCAATAAACAGACTAACTTTAAAGATCAGATCAAGAGAGTCTTATATAAACATTTATCCACGCCGTCACCCTATAATACGTATGCTAATGCAGGAATTCCTCCGGGACCGATCTGTATTGTAGACAAAAACTCGGTAGATGCAGTTTTGAATGCTGAAAGCAATAACTATATTTTCATGTGTGCCGACCCTGCGAGATTCGGTTTTCACAAGTTTACAGCAAGTGCTGAAGAGCATGCAGTGAATGCCAAAGCGTATCAGGACTGGTTAAATTCGAAAAATATTAAGTAAAAAATAAATTTAACTTTATTTTAACAAAGCAACGATTAACATTTAGAAGAGTAATACGACCTATACATTTAGAATAATAAACTAATCATTATATTTCTTCAACTCATTATTTTAACATTTTCGAAATGTTAGAAGGAATATTTTCACGATTCTACACAATAAAATAACCTTATGAACCAGACGGAAATTATCAACATTTTCACAAAAAAAGCCTTGGGACTTACTTTCGTACTTTCAGCAGCAGCATTTGCTTTTGCTCAGGAAAAAGTAAATGTTTCAGGAACCGTTGTTAATGACAGCAGCCAGACAGTCCCTTATGCTTCTGTTACCTTTACCAACAAGGAGAACAAAGCACTAAGCGATGCTGCTCTTGCAGATGAAAAAGGGCAATACAAACTCGATTTAGTCCCGGGAATCTATGACGTTACGATCGAAGCGGTGGGCTACAAAAAAAGCTTAGTCAATAAACAGATTACAGCTCCCGGAAATATTGGGGTTTTAACGATAGAGCCTGATGAAACGGCTAATCTCACGGCTCCTAAAGATCAGAAGACCCAGGAAATTCAGGGCATTGTACTTACGGCAGCTTCCACGAAACCTTATAAAGTAGAGCTTGATAAAAGAACCTACGACCCTTCTCAGGATATTGTAAGCAAGGGTGGAAATCTTCAGGATGTTCTTTCCAATGTCCCTTCCGTTTCTGTAGATACAGACGGTACCGTTTCGATGAGAGGAAGCTCCAATGTAAGATTTTTGATTAACGGTAAGCCTTCTGCTCTTCTTGGGATTGATGACGGAGCCAATGCTTTACAGAGTATTCCTGCTGACCAGATCGAAAAAATTGAGGTAATTACCAATCCTTCTTCAAAATTTGAAGCTTCAGGTACGGCTGGTATTTTAAATATTATATTAAAGAAAACTAAAAAAACCGGTTTTAACGGAAGTGTAATCGGAACTTTGGGATATCTGCCTCAAACGAACCTGAATACCAATCTTAACTGGAGAAAAGGAAATTTCACCTGGTTTTTGAACGGCGGCGGCGGATACAGAGAGTCTAAAAATACCAGCAGAAATAATGATTATTTCAATAATGCTGTATTGGCTGACGATTTGGTACAGAGAGATACCAATTCGGAATCTAAAAGTAAGAACAACAATTATAATGCATCTGCCGGTATTATCTACGATATAACAGATAAGACATCCGTAAATGCATCTGGTACGGTAAGAACATTCGAAAATGAAAATTTTGGTAACATTGATTACGGCTATACTCCTTTAACCAATCCTTTTTATACGTCTACAAGAAAAACAACCGGAAGAAATAATAACCTTGCTTTTCAAGGTGATTTCGGTTTAGATCATAAATTTGATGATAAGGGACAAAATTTATCATTATCATTAAGTTTACAGAGAAACAGATCATATAATGACACGGATATTGAAGATACTGGGTTTTCATTAAAGAATATTGTTAATCAATACACCTTAAATAAATCATTTATTGCAAAAGCTGATTATGAATTGCCTGTTGGAGAATACTCAAAATTAGAGGCAGGTTACCGTTTAGATATTAATAATAATACGTACAGTAATGATGTTTTAGAAGGTGAATTGGTTGAGAATCCTACATTATCTTATTTAGCACCCTACACTTATGATGCTCTTTACAAAGAAACTTTCAACGCTTTTTATCTTCAGTTTAAGAGTAAAATAGGAAAACTGAATTATCAGTTGGGCCTTCGTGATGAGATTTCTACCATTGATATTAATTATCAAAATCTTGTTCCCACTGAGCCGGCGCTTAACAAGACTAAAAATTATAACAATCTCTTCCCAAGTGTTTATTTAAGCTACGAAATAGCAAAAGATAACCAGTTTTTATTAAACTATACCCGAAGAATTGACCGGCCAAGATCATTCTTTATGATCCCTAATCCTAACTACAATGACAATCAGAATATTTTCGATGGAAATATTGATCTGAATCCATCTTATGTAGATTCTTACGAATTAGGATACAGTATTTCCAAAAAGAAATTTACGATTAATCCTACATTATATTACAGACATCAGACTGACGATACAAAAATGTTGGTGTACAATATTTTGGCGACAGACATTGATGGAGATGTTCTTGAGCCCAAACGTATAGAGTCTCATACGAAACCCATTAACCTGGGTACAGATGATCGTTTCGGTTTAGATTTAAACTTCAGTTGGGATGCAACCAGCTGGATGAAATTCTTAGGAAACGTAGACGTATTTGGCTATAATACAAAGGGAAGTATTTTATACGATACTTTTGACCGGGATAATAATCCTATACAGGATGTTGCCAATTTTGAAGGTAAGGGATTCTCAACAAGAGCAAGACTTACCTCTACATTCAAGGTCGACAAAACTTTCAGCTTCCAGCTACAGGGATTTTACAGAGGAGGACAAAAATCAGCATATCAGGATCGAAAGGATATGTATGCCATCAACTTCGGGGCATCAAAAACAATCTGGAAAGGGAATGGCACATTGGCTTTCAATGTTCAGGATATTTTCAACACCAGAGCAATGAGATCTACAACCTATACTGCCAACAGTATCAGGGATTCTTATATGCAGTGGCAACCGAGACAGTTTACTGTTTCTTTAACCTACAGATTCAAGCAGGGGGAGAAAATAGAACAGCCTAAAAGGAAAAAGGATATTAACTCCAATGCTACAGGAGGAGATGAGCAAGGCGGACCAATGTAAGCCCCTTTTAAATAAAAAAATCCCGAAAATTTTCGGGATTTTTTTATTTTACTTGTTGTGCTCTGGCAGCTTTTTCCAATTCGGCTTGGTAGATTCTTTTTCTTAGATCACTGGAAGAAAACCGATGATCTCTCTTGTTATAAAAGATATCAATTCCTTTTTCCTCACAATATTTCTTTCCTGTAAAATCTCTATCAAGATAATCATCACCGATAATTCTTACATCAATTACAAAAGACTTAAGGATATCCAGAAGATCTTCTTCCGTGTAATAAGGAATAATCTCATCTACCGCGTTTACAGCCTTAAGCTGGATGTATCTTTCTACGATAGTCTGAGTAGGTCTGTTCTTTGTAGGACGGTCATGAGAAGGATCGATCTGTAAACCTACGATAAGATAGTCACAAACGGTTTTAGCCTCTTCCAGCATTTTAATATGACCGGCATGAAGCAGGTCAAACGAAGAAAATGTAATGCCAATTCTTTCTGTTTTCATATACGTATTTTGTTAACTATCACCAAAATTCAAAAGTATAATTTCGGTGACGATGGATAAATATTTAGTTGTTTTTTTTATAATTAACTCATTCTTTTCCCGTTTTTTAAGTATTTCTGGATTCCAGATACTTCTGCCATTCCCATACGGTTCTTAAGGCTTCCTCCAGTGGAGTTCCAGCCTTCCAGCTAAGTTCTTTTTCAGCTTTGTCCACGTTGGCGTAGGCAATGGTAATATCACCCTCTCTTCTTTTGCAGATCTGGTAGGGAACTTCTACATTATTTGCAATTTCAAATGCCTTTACCACTTCCAGCACAGATGATCCTTTTCCAGTCCCTAAATTATAGATATCTACAAGGGTTTCTTCGGACGGATCGTTGATCAGCTTCTGTAAGGCAGCTACGTGAGCTTTCGCCAAATCGACCACATAAATATAATCACGAACTGCTGTTCCGTCTTCTGTAGGGTAATCGTCACCCCATACACTTAACTTTTCGCGAACGCCGGCTGCCGTCTGCATTACGTAAGGTACTAAATTATTAGGAATTCCAATGGGTAATTCTCCTAATTTTGCTGATGGATGTGCCCCGATAGGATTAAAGTACCTCAGCAAAGAAATTTTTCGATGGTAAGCCTTTGCGAAATCAGTTAAAATCTCTTCTCCCATCTGTTTGGTCTTTCCGTAAACGCTTTCCGGCATTTTTAGCGGTGTATCTTCATCAATAGGCATCTGGTCTGCCTGACCGTACACCGTACAGGAAGAACTGAAAATGAAATTGGAGATTTGCCTCTCTTTGAACTCCTGTAAAATATTGATTAGTGAAAATAAATTATTCTCATAATAATCTACAGGCTTCAGCTGGCTCTCTCCCACTGCTTTCGAAGCTGCAAAGTTGATACAGCCCGTAATTTCATGGGCATCAAAAACCTGTGTCAGAAGTTCTTTTCTTTTTAAATCGAAAGGATAAAAAGCAGGTTTCTTCCCTGTAATTTCCTCAATGTTTTTTAAGATAAACCGTTCCGAATTGGAAAGATCATCTACAATAACAACGTCAAAATTGTTATTTAAAAGTTCAACAACGGTGTGTGAACCAATATATCCTAGACCTCCTGTTACAAGTATTGCCATTGTTTAATTTTTATGACTTTGTCAAAGTTATCAATCTTTGACAAAGTTTAAGTTTATTTCTCTTTTGTGAGCCTCAATAAAATTCTCACGGTCACCGAATAAATCGGGAATCTTATTTTGCTGCACGTGGGTTTCAGAACCGGAAACGACCGCAAGATAAGATGAAAATTTATAATTCTGAAAATTTTCCGGATTTGATGAATATAAATAATCAGATTTTTAAGATATTCTTCAGAATCAATAAGAATTCTTTTGAAAGGTGATTCCAAAAGAGGTCCGCTCCGCTGATATACTTTATCAAAGGACTGGGTGATCAGTTTACCCATTGCTTTGCTAAAGAAGCATGCTCCGAATGAAGGCCTTTATCATTAAAAGTATCAGACGTGCTTATTTCTCATTTTGTTTTCAGCACAAAATGAAAATGATTAAGAATCAGACAGTAGGCATACACTTCAAAATACGGGATCAGGTACAATTTAGCTTTTTTAAGAAAATAATTGCAATTTTCATCGTTAAAAAAGATAAGGTCAGAATTAATCCCTATATTGAATATATGATAATACAAATCTGCTTGTAAATGATTTTCTCTTATTTTCATTCATTGTGTGTTGAACTTTGTCAAAGATTTTTAACTTTGACAAAGTACTATTTCATAAACTCCAGCACCGCGTCTGTAATATACTTCAGCTGTTCATCATCCAATTCGGTATGCATCGGTAGAGAAATGACCTGGTCCAAAAGCTTATCGGTATTAACGAAGTCTGCATCATTGCTTTCCTGATAGTATGCTTTTTGTTTTCTCAATGCTACAGGATAGTAAATCATTGCCGGAATTTCCTTCTCAGTCAGGAACTTCTGCAGGTCATTACGTTTTCCGTTCAGAATTCTCAGAGTATACTGATGAAAGACATGGGTGGAATTTTCATCTCTTTTAGGCGTGAGAATATGCTCATTTCCGGCAAAAGCTTCATCGTAGAAGTCTGCTGCTTTTCTCCTTGAATCATTATACGCATCCAGATGGGGAAGTTTTTTTCTCAGTACAGCTGCCTGAACACTGTCCAGTCTGGAATTTACCCCTACCTCATCATGATAATACCTCTCGTACATTCCGTGGTTCACGATTCCTCTTAAACGGTGAGCCAAATCGTCATTATTGGTAAAAATAGCGCCCCCGTCTCCGTAGCAGCCCAGGTTTTTAGACGGAAAGAAAGACGTCGTTCCCACAGTAGACATGGTTCCTGATTTTTTTACAGTTCCGTCCGCAAAAGTATATTCGGCACCGATCGCCTGTGCATTGTCTTCAATGACAAATAAATTATGTTCTTCAGCAATTTTAAGGATCTCTTCCATGTTGGCACATTGTCCGAAAATATGGACAGGAATGATTGCTTTTGTTTTTGGAGTGATGGCTTTTTTAATTGCTTCAGCAGAGATCGTGAATGTATCGTAATCTACATCTACCAGAACAGATTTCAGTTTCAATAAATGAATCACTTCCACCGTTGCAGCGAAAGTAAAATCTGCGGTGATCACTTCGTCCCCTTCCTGGAGGTCCAAAGCCATCAGAGCGATCTGTAAAGCATCTGTACCGTTGCCGCACGGGATTACATGTTTCACATCTAAATAAGATTCCAATTCATTCTGGAAAGACTTTACCTCGGGGCCATTGATAAAGGCTGCCGAATCCATTACATTTAAAACTGCATTATCGACGTCATTTTTTATTTTGTAATACTGACTTTGTAAGTCAACCATTTGAATTTTTTTCATAAACAAATATTTCTGTAAAAATAAGGAATTTAATATCCTTTTAAAAATTTTATTGATTTTGTTTTATCTTTATACAAAATTACGCATGAAAAAAACTATACTATTTTGTCTCATAGCTGGTTACTCTGTCGCTTCCGCACAAACACAGCTGGTTTTTGTGTTTTTTAAAGACAAGCCCAATAAAGCTGCTTTCTATGCCAATCCCCTTTCGGAACTAAGCCAGAAGTCCCTCAACAGGCGTATCGCTTTGGGAGTTTCACTGAATGATCAGGATGCCCCAATCGAACCTTCTTATATACAGAACATCCAGAATTTAGGATTTACAGTCACCGATTATTCGAAATGGCTGAATGGTGTTGCCGTAAATGCTACCCCTGCTCAAATCACGATGCTGCAGTCTCAGATTTTTGTACAAAACGTTGAAAGTTTCGCCAGAAATACGGCTGTAGGAACAAAGGTTGCATCCGGCAAATGGAGTCCTGTTTCTGATACCAGCAGTAAAATTCTAACCACCTTTGACTACGGATCAGGCACAGAACAGATCGACCAGATTAATCTCCGTCAGCTTCATTTAGCCGGTTACACCGGAACCGGGGTTTCGGTGGCAGTAATTGATACGGGTTTTCCTACGGTGAATACCGGATCTGCCTTTTCCAGGCTTTGGACCAACGGTCAGGTTAAAGGAGGATATGATTTTGTAACCAAAACGACTGATATTTATAATTCTTCTTTAAATGCTCACGGCACTGTTGTACTAGGGGCTATGGGCGGTTATATCCAGGACAGCTTTGTCGGTTCGGCACCGGATGCCGATTTTTATCTTTACAGAAGCGAAAATGCGGCTGTAGAAATACCGGAGGAAGAGATTTACTGGATCGAGGCAGCAGAAGAGGCCGACCGGAAAGGTGTTGATCTTATTACCAGTTCACTGGGATACAATACGTTTGACGATACACGATACAATTATACCTACGCTGACATGAACGGCACGACGTCCTTCATTGCAAGAGGTGCTGAAATAGCGGTTAATAAAGGAATCTTTGTTCTCGTAGCTGCCGGAAACTCCGGACAGGTGACGTGGCATTACATTACAACTCCAGCCGATAATGCCAAAGTATTCACCATTGGTTCCGTAGATGCCGCGGGAGTCTCTTCGGGATTTTCTTCCTACGGACCGAATGCGGCAGGCATTGTAAAACCGGATGCAAGTGCGAGAGGAAGCTTATCCACTACGGTCAATAACAATTCAACTACCGTCGTGAGTGGGACTTCTATCGCTACTCCCATTGCTGCCGGAGGCGTTGCGTGCCTGATTCAGGCTTTTAATACAATGAACAGGGATCAGATGAGGGTCCGGCTTAGACAGACTGCTTCTCTTTCACCTGGCCACACCGATCAGATGGGATTTGGAATTTTAAACTTCGGAAGTTTTTATAATAATGTTTTAAATACTTCTGATTTAGTTAAGAAAAAAGACATTGCTATTTTTCCTAATCCGGTTAAAAACATTCTCAATATCGCCTCTGAAAGTGAAGTTTTATCACTGGAAATTTATGATCATCTGGGGCGCCTCATTACAAAATCCAGCCATCAGAAATCCGTAAAAGTTGAAGATTTTGCCAAAGGAGTGTACTATTTGAAAATTCAGACAGATGCTGAGACTTATTACGAGAAATTTATCAAAGAATAATTTAACGGGTGGCCTGAGATATTATCCAGCAGAATCAGCAAAATTGATTTGATGAAGGTATATTCTCAAGTTAGGCGAAGCCGATTTAATTTATCCTTACCACTTTATAATCAGCAGGGTATTATAAAAAGTCCTGCAGAAAAAATTCGCCTGAATGATGAATAAATAAAGGGAAGTTTCCGGAAATAAGAAACCGGACCGGTTACATATACAAAACTACCCTAAAAAGGGTAGTTTGAGTGGTAACAGCAAAATGATCTGTTTAAGCTGAGTTCCTGCTGGCATTAATATTCCCGAAAAGAGAACGGGTTACCAGCTTTTCATATGCTTCTTTATTTCCTTCTCCTTTCTGAATTTTCATTAATGCATACTGCTGAATACTCAACAGCGGCAATACGATCCTCTCACGGATTTTTACGGATTTTCTTGATAGGGGATCTTCTTCCTGAAGCATTTTAAAGCCTGTAAGTTCCAGCATGATATTTTTTGAAAGGCTGAACTCATCAAAAAGTATATTCCAGAACGCTCCGAATTTCGGATTGTCTTTAATGTAATAGGTCAAAGGGAAATAAGACTTATTCATACTCATCATCGAATTTAAAACCAGGGTCTTAAAGAAATCCGAACCTCTGTATAACTCTCTTACCTCATCAAACCTTCCCTGTTCTTTCATTTGCTGCATGGCAAAGCCGAAGCCGAAAAACCCGGGAACATTCTGTTTAAGCTGTGACCAGGATCCTACAAAAGGAATTGCCCTCAGGTCTTCAAATTTCAGCTCGTTTCCACCACCTCTTTTGGACGGGCGGCTGCCGATATTGGTTTTCCCATAATATTCCAGCGTGCTCATTTCCTGTAAATAGGGAACAAACATCGGATGTGCCTTAAGATCTGAATATTTTTGATAACTGAGATCTGCCAGTTCGATGATCAGGCTTCTTTCTTTTTCCGTTAAATCTTTCTTCGAATTTTTAAAGACATCATTCTCAATTCCCGCTGTTAAAAGCTGTTCGAAATTATATTTTGCCTGTTCCTTATTTCCGAAAATACTGGTGATCGTCTGCCCCTGTATGGTTAATTCGATTTTATTATTGGCGATTGTTTTCCCCTGGGAAGCATAAAAATCATGGGTTTTGCCGCCTCCTCTCGCGGGTGGACCGCCTCGTCCGTCAAAGAATACTACTTTGATTCCATTATCCTCGGAAAGCTTTGTTAAAAGTTCTTTGGCCTTATAAATTTCCCAGTTGGCCTTCAGGTATCCGCCGTCTTTCGTTCCGTCCGAGAAACCAAGCATAATGGTCTGCTGATTTCCTCTTTTTAACAGATGCTTTTTATAGACAGGATTCTGATACAGTTCGTTCATTACATTTTCTGCGTTGGCAAGACCTTCCATTGTTTCGAAAAGCGGAACGATATCCATATTGATTTCTTCATCCTGGTACCCGCAGATTTTGAAAAATGCATATACATTCATCACATCTTTTACGGCATCCGAATTGGAAATGATATAGCGGTTCATTCCTCTGTACCCGTTCAATTCCTGAATTTCCGAGATCTGAGAAACCGTCAGTAAAGTATCTTTTACAATGTCTTCAAAATCGTCAGCATTTACTTTTTCTGAAATCTGAATCAGCTGATTGAATTTTTCTTCGTAAGTAGCTTCTGTATTTCCGGACACTTTAGCAAAAACCTCATCGATCACCTGCTGGTGAATTCTGCTGTCCTGGCGTACATCCAATGTTGCAAAGTGAGTTCCGAAGATTTTCACACGGTCTTTGAAATTCACCAGCAAATCAAGGAATAATGAGTTGTGCTGCTCTACCAGGATTTTTTCAGCTTCTTCCAATCTCCCGATGATCTCTTCTGAGGTAATTTTTTCACTTCTGAAGATGGCTGAGTACAGTTCATTACTCAGTTTTGTCAATACATCCGAAACGCCGCGGAAGCTTAATCTTCTCCGTACAGATTTAAGATTGTTATAGTAGGCTTTTAAAATGGCGGAACGAAGTTCTTCAGATACTCTTTTTGTAATTTCTGCTGTTACAAAAGGATTCCCGTCACGATCACCTCCCGGCCAGAATCCCAGCTGGATGAGATCTTCATGCAGATGAAAATGATCATTCTCAAATGTGGATTTTATCTTTGTAAAAAGTTCCCCAATGGTATCATAGTAGACATACCTCAAATAATAAATGATGCTTAAAGCCTCATCGATGGGCGTTGGTTTTTCTTTATTAACGAACGGCGTTTTTCCCAACTGCTGCAATAACATGTCGATGTTGGTGATAGAGTCTGTCGTAATGGCATTGCGGAGATCGTGAAGGATTCTCTGTACCGAATTCGGATAAAACTGGGTCGGGTGGGCCGTAAAAACAATTTTCACTGCAAAATCTTTCAGCTTTTCACGGATTTTTTCCAGCTTGTGATCCTGTAATGAACGTTCGTACATATGGGTCACCGTCCCGTTGTCACTTTCGGAGTGAATATTGGGGAAAGCGGCATCTTCGATACTGTCGAAGAGAACAACCTGCCGTTCAATATATTGTATGATTTTAAAAAGCAGTTCGGTTTTCTGCTCTTCGGTCTGTAAATCGGTATGGCTTTTAAAAAATTCTTCAACGATTTCTTCAGGGGTTTTCCCGGCTTCGTAACCGATCCGGCTTTCTTCACAAAGAAACGGAAGCAGCATCCCGATGTTGGTCATTTTATCATACGGAAGGCTCATAAATAATGAATTGTAGATCTGGAACTTATTTTCCACGATCTGCCTGAATTTTTCTGCGCGTTGGTCGTGTATCATGTAACAAATGTAGGGGATTTTGGATAAAACTCAAATCAAGCTTAGTTTAAAATTATATAAATTTGTTATTAATAACCAAGAAAAAATTAATTACGGCCGGAACAACTTTTTAGAGATATTTTAAAACGTTCTGTTGAATCGCATAGAGATGAATATGATTATTCAAAAGTAGTATGAGAATATTCCTTATAAACCTTTTTTAAATTTTCGTGAAGTCCTGAATCCTTACCATTAGGATTACAGATAATATTCGAATTATTCAGAAAAAACACTCCGTAATATATTTTACTTTTAATTATTTATTAATTTCAAAATATTGGAATAACCACCTAGTAATTCGGACGTATATAATTTTGATTTTAAAAACATTAATCGCTAATTTTACTCTTTAAACCTTACCTACGTCATGAAAAAAACATTCCTGTTCTTAGTAATCACTTTTCTTTTTACCGCCTGTGGTGATGATTGCTATAATGCACCTCAGACGATCGTGTTTAAATTTGTTGATTCTAATGACGTCAATCTGATTACGAACGGAGCACTTTCAACGTATTCCGTTCAAGACGAAAACCATGTTGGCGTTCAGCTTACGAAAACATCGGACGACATGGTAATTTTAGAAAATGTAGGAGCCTATAACGGGACAAAAAATTACACCTTTTATTCTGCTATTAAGATTTTTAATTTCTCCATCCATTCATCAGAATTTAAAGGTGGTTGTGACGGTTATCAGATTAATAAATTAACATTCACCGGGGTGGGTATCGATGTAACAGACGAAAACGGATATTATAAAATCGTACTGCAATAAAATCATACTTTAGTACCTTTGCAAAAAAACAGAATGAAATTATTATTCCCGGTGATCCTCTTATTATCCGGTTGGGTTTCAGGACAGGGAACCGTCCCGTCCGATTTTAAAAGAATTCCTGAAATCCTGGACAATACAGAACTGCTCTACCCTTTTATCATCCCCGATAAAAAATACGGATACTGGTCTGTATTCCGCAACAATCCGGATCCTGACGAAGCTGTCATTTATGAACGCCAGATGCCGCCCTATCTTACAATTAATGATCCCGCTCCGGAGAGAGGGTTTTTCCAGAAATGCATGGGAGAGAACTGTTTTTCATACATTATAGCCTGTGAAAACGACAGGTCCAAATATTTTACTGATGAACAGCAATTGAGGAGTTTCATCGGATTCGTTGACAATCTGCCGGAAGCCATTTTAGTTGCGGCAACTTACGGATTTCAAGTAGATACCGGTAATGCATTAGGAAGTTCTTATAAAATTGATGATCAATATATTTTGATATATGTTTTAAAACCGAGGAATGATGCCCGGAAAGAATCTTTTTTTGTAAAGATCAACAGAAAAACCGGTAAATTGGAAGCAAAAAGTAATGGAAATTACTAAATTTTGACTTCAAAGCTGTTTTTTATTAAACCCGAAAGGATCCAAAGATTTTAAACACTTAACTGAGAAAGCCAATAGGTACATTTTTCCTCGCTACCGCACAATCCTTCCTCGCTACCGCACGAATCTTTCGTGTGGTTGCCTGTATTACCCCATAAATTCTAAAAACAACAATATCCTCTTAAGGCTCTTTTATAAGACTATTTTTTGTACTGCATCCAAAAAAAAACTTTTTTTGGGAACCCAGACCTGCTTTACAGGATTTGATAGAGTTGTTAGCTTTATTAATAAGGGATAAGTACCACACGAAAGGATTCGTGCGGTAGCGGGATTTGTCTGCCTAAGCAGTAATAGAATATTTGAAAAACCAAATGACTTATAAAATATAAAAACTTTTAAGTAACTCCAAAATTCCTAATTTTCTCATATATCCAATTTCAATAGTTTTAATAAAAACCGATCATCGGAATTTTAAAACTTCTTTAACTTACATTTCGTTGTACAATGCGTAAATTTGAGGGACAAAAATGTAAGAACAATGCTTAATTTTGAATTCAAAAATCCAACAAAAATACTTTTCGGGAAGGGTGAAATCGCCAAAATTTCAAAGGAGATCCCTCAGGACGCCAGAGTTCTGATGATCTACGGGGGCGGAAGCATCAAGAACAACGGCGTTTATGATCAGGTAAAGCAGGCCCTGAAAGATTATGAGCTGCACGAATTCGGAGGTATTCCTGCCAATCCTGAATATGAAGTGCTGGTGGATGCTCTACGGATAATCAAAGAGAAAAATATTACCTACCTGCTGGCGGTAGGTGGTGGTTCTGTGATTGACGGAACAAAATTTCTTTCGGCAGCGGCAAACTATGACGGTGAGCCATGGGAAATTCTGAAAAAACCGGTACGGACTTTTGAGGAGGAAGGCATGCCTTTCGGAAGTGTATTGACGTTGCCGGCAACAGGTTCTGAAATGAATTCGGGCTACGTTATTTCCAGGAGAGAGACCAACGAAAAGCTGTCGTCAGGAGGTCCCGGACTTTTTCCTCAGTTCTCAGTGCTGGATCCTGAGGTGGTAAGATCAATTCCGCCAAGACAAATTGTAAACGGACTTACCGATGCCTATACGCATGTTCTGGAACAGTATATGACCTCTCCTTCTTCAGCGGATCTGCAGGAAAGAATTGCTGAAAGCATTTTAATCAGCTTACAGGAAACAGCTCCCAAAGTATTGGCAGATGAATTCAACTATGATGCTGCAGGAAACTTCATGTGGTGCTGTACAATGGCCTTAAACGGATTAATCCAGAAAGGCGTAATCACGGACTGGGCGGTTCATGCCATGGGACATGAACTAACAGCCTATTACGGAATAGATCACGCAAGAACATTAGCGGTTATTGCCCCATCTCATTACCGTTATAATTTTGAGGCTAAGAAAGAGAAATTAGCTCAGTATGCAGAGAGAGTCTGGGGAATTAAAGACGGAACGACTGAAGAAAAAGCCGACGCCGGAATTCAGAAACTGGAAGCATTTTTCCACAGTTTAGATATTAAGACCAAACTTTCAGAATATACCGATGATTACAGAGGTACTGCAGAGAAGGTGGAAAGGGCTTTTACAGAAAGAAACTGGCTGGGTCTTGGAGAAAATAAAAAGCTGACTCCGCAGGATGCACATAAAATCGTGGAAATGAGTTATTGATAGAGAAGAAGACTAAAGGTGGTGACGGAGATTTATCTTTGAATGATAAAATTGTAGCCATTATTAGTAAACTTCCGACATCATCTTCTGACTTTCCTCTTTAATTATTTTTTCTACAAACATTCGTTTAAAAAACCTTGATTTCATTAGAGATATTTCAAATTTATTTATATTTTAGCATATTCTTAAATTTGTGAAAATGAAAAAACAATTACTTTTATTTGCCTTTTCTGCGCTAGCGCTAACTTCTTGTGAAGATGATGATATCCAGGGATATGAAATGGATATGATGAAGGGTGAATGGAAGACCGTAAAAAAAGAAGTGATTTCCGGGAAAGACGATAAAACTCTAGTTGGTACTGAAGTTATTACCGGGTGTGATACTAAAAACATAACCTTATTCAGAACAGATTATTTCGTATCCTATACCACGTATTCAGGGGTAGGATCCGATTGTCAGCTGGCTGGTACCGTGGAAGGTAAATATACGTATGATACCGAAAATAAAAATATGGAGATCAGATTTGACAATGCTCCACCTATGAAATATGAGGTCGTTATCCTTACCGCTACAGAATTAAGAATCAAGCAGCTGAATGATAATGTAGATCAGAACGGTGATCAGATCATTGATTACACCTACACGACCTACAAAAGATAAAAACTGGCTCTCGAATTTTTCGGGAGTTTTTTATACGTATTAAAATTATTGAACAATGAAGAAGATGTTATCAGCATTATTATTGCTGACTTTTGCCCTTTTCTTTTCACAGGAAAAAAAACCGATGTACTGGCAGGACATCCAGGATTTCAAAAAAGCAGATCAGGAAAATGCTCCTCCTAAAAATGCTATTCTTTTGGTTGGGAGCTCCTCTTTCACAAAGTGGAAAGATGTAAACGATTATTTTCCGGATAAAAAAATCATCAACAGGGGATTTGGAGGATCGCGTTTAACCGATCTTAATTATTACGCCAAAGACCTTCTCAACTATCAGCCTAAACAGATTATTGTCTACTGTGGTGAAAATGATTTTGCCGATAATGACCAGTTAAAAGCGGATGTTGTGGTAGACCGTTTTAAAACGTTTTATAAAAAGATCCGTCAGAAATTTCCGAAGATCCCGGTAGATTATATTTCCATAAAATATTCTCCGAGCCGCGAAAAGCTCTGGCCCCAAATGAGAGAAGCAAATGAGAAAATTGCTGCTTTTATGAAAAAAGAACGTAATGCAGGATATATTGATATTACCAAAGTGATGGAAGATGCGAATGGCAACGTACGAAAAGACCTTTTTGTAGAAGATATGCTTCACATGACTCCGGAAGGTTATAAACTCTGGACTTCTGTGATGAAACCTTATATGAAATAACTTTTTAAGAATGATAAAAAAACGAATAACCATTTTATTTTCTATTTTCATTTTTTCTTTATTTTTCAGTCAAAAAGATAAAACTCCGACAGCAAAGGAAATATTAAAAGAGATTTCTGTGAAGACCTGTAAGTGTATTGATTCTATTGGCAGTTATGATAAAACCAAAGAAGCCGTTAATAAAGAAATAAGCTTGTGTATTGATAAAAATGTTCTGGTCTATTCAATGACTAAAACTCTTGCTAAAACAAATGCAGATATTGAAAGTGGTAAAATAAAAGATAAAAAAATCAATGTAACCATTAGCTCTAATCCGGAATCTGAGGATTACAAAAATTCTTATTATGAGATCGAAAGCTATTTAATGGATACCTGCCCAAGCATTAAAAATCTTGTTAATGCCGCAGAAAGTAAAGAAGAGCGCATGACAGACAATAAAGCGGCTCGGGATTTTTACGATAAGGCAATAGCAGCAACCCAAAAAGAAGACTGGAAAGAAGCTATCAAAAATTACAAGTCGGCATTGGAAAAAGATCCAAAATTTATATATGCATGGGATAATTTAGGGATATGCTATCGCAGAGCCGGCGAATATGATAATGCTGTTAATGCTTATAAAAAGTCGCTTGAAATTGATCCTAAAGGTAAAATGCCACTTCAAAATCTGGCGATTACCTATTCTTATAAAAAAGAATACCAAAAAGCGATTGATTCTTATCTGACCTTTGATGCAATATATCCCGGTGACGCAGAAGTTTATTATGGTATTGGTCAAATATATTATGAATATTTAAAGGACAACGAAAAGTCTTTAGATTATATGGCGAAAGCTTATAATATTTATACTGACCAAAAATCACCATACAGAAGTGATGCAGAAACTATTATAAACTATATTTATAAGAAAATGAAGGATGATGGTAAGGCAGAAAAATTTAAAGAAATTTTAAAAACCAATAAAATCCGTTTTGAGTAAACAGAAACTCCCTCAAATTGAGGGAGTTTCGTTTATTTCTTTTTTTTAGACTTTGAAATCGCTTTCTGCTGAGCTCTGTTGGCGCCGAATTTTTTTGGTGCTTTTCTTTTTGAAGGTCCGCCCCAGTTTTCCTTTTTATTTTTGTCTTTCTTTTCATGGAAGGCTCCTCCACCGTCATTTAATTTTACCTGGGCAGGATTTTTCATGATGATAACCTCTTCTTCTGAAGCAATCTTTTTAGGATTAACCTTCACTCCTTCAGGGAAGTCAATGTATCTTAATTCCTTATCCATCAGCAACTCAATATCAAGAGCGGAAATTTCTTCTTTTTTAGTTACAAAAGTTACTGCCTTACCATCTTTATCGGCTCTACCCGTTCTACCGATCCTGTGAATGTACTGTTCCGGAATATCCGGCGTTTCAAAATTGATAACATGAGTAATATCTGAAATATCCAGACCTCTCGCCATTACATCGGTCGTAATAAGACCCCGGATTTCTTCATTTTCAAAGCGCTTCATCGCCTTTAGCCTGTAATTCTGGGACTTATTGGAGTGAATAACATCAAACTGTTCCGGGAACAGCTCATCAATTTTCGTAAATAGAAGATCTGAATTCTTTTTGTTATTGGTGAAGATCAACACTTTTGACATATCGGCATCTGTTTTCAGCAAATGTTCCAACAGGTTAATTTTAGTATTGAAATTTTCTACTTTATAGGCCGTCTGTTCAATTTTTTCAAGTGGTGTTCCAGATTTTGCCAGTGAAATTTCTACAGGACCGGCAAAATACTGCTCCAGCATTTCATCCACAGCTTCTGTCATTGTTGCAGAAAAAAGAATATTCTGTCTTTTTTCCCTTATCATTTCGAAAATATGGGTCAGCTGAGGTCTGAAACCCAGGTTCAGCATTTCATCAAACTCATCAATGATCAGTTTCTGAACTTCTTTCAGAGAAATGGCATTGTCGATCGCAAGATCCATTACCCTTCCGGGTGTTCCCACCAAAATATCACAACCATCATTAAACAGCAACTTCTGGGTATTGATATTCTTACCTCCATAGATCCCGATCACTCTTGCGGTAATATTTTCCGTCAATTTCTCAACAATCTCGGCTACCTGAACGACCAATTCTCTTGTAGGAACTAAAATAACAACTGTAGGATTACCGTTTTTATTGTATTTCCAGGTTTTAAGAACAGGCAGAAGATAGGCCAGTGTTTTTCCGGTACCGGTCTGCGCAATGCCCATTACATCTCTTCCCGAAAGTATCGGTTTGATGCTTTTCTCCTGAATCGGAGTAGGTTCAAATAAGTTCAGATCTGCTAAAACATCAAGAATTTTAACCGGAAGGTCAAAATCTGCAAAAGTGAGTTTTTCCATTTTGCAAAGATAGGCAATTAATTTTGTAGTAAAGAAGCCTGACTTTAAAGCTGAAAAATAATCGCCGCAGGTTCATATTTCTGTGTCAGATATTCGGTGAAGATATTGATATTACGTATGGTTTTAAACTTTCACACTGCAATTTTCAGCTACAGTATCATCAGTTAACCTTCACACTTTTACTCACGATTTTTATATCACCGCTACCGCACGAATCCCTTCGTGTGGTTGTCTGTAGTAAACCACAAAGGAAATCCAAGAGATTTCTAAACACTTAAGTAGATTTAAGTAATAACTTTACGCAAAAGAAGCACACGTAAGTTTTTGAAAATCTTTGATTTTCTTCTGAGGCATACTTAATTTTGCGGTGTCTTTTAAACATGTTAAAATGTATTTAAGTGTGGGAGAATAACCAGACACCGCTACCGCACAATCCCTTCTTGTGGTTGTCTGTAGTAAACCACAGAGGAAATCCAAGAGATTTCTAAACACTTAAGTTAATTTAAGTAATATACTTTGCGCAAAAGAAGTAAATGCAAGTCTTGTTAAAAATCTTTTGATTTTCTTCTGAAGCACACTTAATTCTGCAGTATTTTCTTCCCCATAATACTCCTTTAACGAAAGTTTCCGCCACTGGCAACCGGTTTTCAGCCGTTTTATAATGATCTGAATTATTTTTACCAAATCAAACTTTGTAGAAAATCCTCTTTTCCCTCTGCTTAAATGGTGAAATCCATTTCTCTATTTTATTTTTGCTAATGAGTTCCAGATTGTTAGTCTTTTACATTGCAATCTAAAATTGCTAATTTTCTCGAAACTCTTTTTTACTGAATAAGTTTAAACAACTTCTATGTATGATTTAAACTTTCACACTTCAGTTTTCAGCTACCGTATTATCAGTTAACCTTCACACTTTTACTCACGATTTTTATATCATCATCTTTCCATACGCTGGAGGTAATAATAACAAACCCTTTCTTTTTAGGATCTTTTCTGATCGGGAATTTTTCTTCTTCCCACTGTGAGCAATGGGTGGAAATAGGCGATACTAAAGGCTTCCAGCCATTTTTTGTAAAGGTATAGACATACAGCGGATGCCAGCAGCTTGTACACCAGTCGGGATAAAAGCCGATGTCATCTTTTCCGTCGTTATTTAAATCGGATAGGTTATATAAAGTTCCGTCCCGGGAAGGTGAAATGGTGAATGGCTTTATATTTTTATCACTGAAATAAATCACGGTTTCACATGCTCCGTCACAATCGTCGTTACAGTCTTTCAGTTTTGTATAGGCATATTCTTTTTTCCCGTCGCCGTTGAAGTCTCCTGATATTCCTTCCTGCTGTTGGGCAAAAATGATAACACTGTACAATGTGAGTAATGAAGAAATGAGTATTTTCATGGTATAGGTGTCATTTAATATTGTTTTTGATCTTTGTTGCTGTTCCATACAACCTTTTAACAGCAAACTGATTGTTCACAAATTCCCTTATTTCATGTGGGATACAGATAAAATTATTTTCTGGTAATTCTTAATAAAATAACGATGATCAACAGAACTGAAAAGATGAATCCCAGTACCGCAACCAGTGAAAGTTCTCCTATCCTCGGGCCCGACTCGGAAGCAAATACGATAGCTGTTGCAATGATATTGGCCCCTAAAATCATGGTTAGGATCAGATTGATGATGCTCGATTTTATGAGTCTGTTGGTCTTTTCAATATTTTTAATTTCGCTGGCAATGGTGAATTTATTGTCATCGAGTTTTTGCAAAACGGAACGTAATTCTTTAGGAATTTCATCCACATTGTCCGTAAAATTCATAATTTTATCCATTCCTGTTTTTAAAATGTTCTTAGGACTTATCTTTTTCGCGAATATTTTTTTTGTGTACGGATGTAGACTTTTAACGACATCCAGGTCAGGATTTATGGTGCGTCCTACTCCTTCTATCAGGCCGATTCCTTTAAACAGAAGATAAAAATAATCCGGCATATACAGTCGGTTATCCTTTAAAACATCTTTCATTTTATTGATGATGGCCTGGGGATTTATTTCTTTCAGAGAGGTACTGTGGACAAAATTGAGAATATCTTCTACATCATTTTCAAATCTTCTTTCATCAGGAATCTGGTAGCTGATCGCCATTTTTTTGAGATACCTTACAATTTTATGAGGATTTTTGGCAACGAAACTTACAATCAGATCTTCAAGGATCTCCTTATCATTGGGCGGAATTTTTCCCACGGCTCCAAAATCAATGAACACGACCTTTCCGTCTCTTTTTACCAGGATATTTCCTGCATGAGGGTCTGCATGGAAGAAACCGTAGTCTAAAATCTGGGATACGAAAAGCCTTAAACCTTCTTCCGAAACCTTGACAGGATCAATATCATGGGCTAATAAAGAAATTTTATCCGTCACTTTGATTCCGTCGATAAATTCCATACAGAGGATATTGTTGTTGGAAAAATCTTCGTAAATTTTTGGAACGTAGGTCTCTTTATTATTTTTAAAATTTCTTGCAAACTGGAGGATATTTTCCTTCTCATTGATCAGTGAAACTTCTTCCAGCAGTGACTTTTCAAACGTTGAAATGGCTTGTTTCAGATTAAGTTTGTCACCAATTTCAGAATAGGACGAAATCAGTTTTTCAAGATCTTTGATTAAAAGCAGATCATCTTCAATAACGCTCTGAACATCGGCTTTCTTAATTTTCAGTATAACTTCTGTGCCGTCAATTAAAGCTGCTTTATAAACCTGCGCAATAGAGGCTGTGGCCAGGGGTTCTTTAGGAATTTCCAGAAAATGTTCTGCTACGGAAATATTAAATTCATTCTCCAGAATTTCTTCAACATTCATTTCTACCACCTCTACTTTATCCTGAAGTTTCTGTAATTCCTGAATAAGTTCTGCCGGCAGAAGATCTTCCCTGTTGCTGAAGGTTTGTCCAAGCTTGACAAAAGTTGGTCCCAGTTCTTCCAGCACCAGCCTGATTCTTTCGTATACCGTTCCTTTTGAAATAATTTCATCGGAATTTCCGGGAATTTCAACCTGCTTATTTCCGCTGTTCATTCTCGCGAGCATATCTTTAAAACCGTATTTGCTTAATACGGAAATTAATTTTGCGGATCTTTTCAGTTTTCTCTGTTGCTTGTCAAACATATCTTGAAATGTAGTTGCAATTTAATTCAAAAATTGTTCCTTTAAAAATGCAATCTGTTATTTTTATTGATCTGCCTTATCTTGTGATGGATGCATGGCAATCATTACCTGTTTTGCCTTTATAGATGGTAATATTTCAAGTTTAAATTTGTTTATTCAATTATTTTTTTAACTTTACAGGAATCAAAATAACAAAAACTAAACTTCAAAAATTATTAAAATGAAAAATTTAAAGAAAGTATCAAGACAACAAATGCAAAGCATCGCAGGAGGTATAATTATTACCAACTGTTCTAATAAATGTTGTCCGGACGACGGAAGACCAAGATGTCCGAGGTTGATTTGTCCGGCTGTTATCTGCCCGCAGTACAAATAGTCCGATAGAAAAAAAGAAGACTGCATCTTACAGGTGCAGTCTTCTTTTTATTTAAGATATGTCTCATAGAGGTCGTTTCTCCGGTCTTTCATGACCTGGACAGAGCCATGATAGTGAAGATCTTTGAGGAGATTTAAATCAACGTCTACAATTAAGGTCATTTCGGTATTCGGCGTCGCTTCTCCTTTTACGGCATTGGAAGGAAACGCAAAGTCGGAAGGGGTAAATACTGCTGCCTGGCCGAACTGAATATCCATATTATTCACTCCGGGTAAATTACCGACACAGCCTGCAATCGCCACATAACATTCATTTTCTATCGCTCTGGCCGCTGCACAGTGACGCACTCTGATGTAGGCATTTTGGGTATCGGTAAGATAAGGGACAAATAAAATTTTCATCCCCTGATCTGCCAGGATTCTCGGGAGTTCCGGAAATTCCACATCATAGCAGATCACAAGACCTATTTTTCCGCAATCCGTATCGAAAACTTTTATTTCACTTCCTCCTTTCATTCCGTAATACTTTCTTTCATTAGGCGTGATGTGAATTTTGCGGTATTCATCTACGCGACCGTCACGATGAAGCAGGTAGCTCACGTTATACAGATCATTATTCTCAAAAACGGGCATGCTTCCGGAAATAATATTAACGTTGTAACTGATCGCCAATTCTGAAATTCTGTTTTTTATATCTTCCGTAAGTTTAGCCAATTCTATCATACTGTCTCTCTCGGAAAGCTTATTGAACGGTGCCAGCAAAGGAGTATTGAATAATTCCGGGAACAGCACAAAGTCCGATTTGTAGTCGCCCATTACATTTACAAAAAACTCCACCTGCTCGTAAAAAGCATCAATGTCTTTAAAATGCCTCATCTGCCACTGCACCAGCCCCAGACGGATGATGCTGTCCTGCATGGTGTTTGGTTTTTTGCTGTAGTAGACATTATTCCATTGTAAAAGAACTGCATTTTCCTTTGAAGATTCATCCTCAGGCAGATATTTTTTAAGGACTCTTATCGGTAAAAAGTTATTGGAAAGCTGAAAAGACAAAACGGGATCGTAAATTTCCTTGTCGCGGACTTTCCGGATGTAGTCCCTGGCTGAAAGTTCGTTGCTGTATTTGTGGTAATTCGGAATTCTTCCTCCAAGAACAATAGACTTAAGATTCAGCAATTCACATAATTCTTTTCTGGCATCATATAAGCGTCTTCCTAACCTCAGTTCGCGGAACTCAGGATCTACAAAAACCTCTATTCCGTACAGGACATCCCCTGTCGACAAATGGGTATTGAATGTATAATTTCCCGTAATATCGCTATAGGTATGCTCATCTCCGAATTCATTATAATTAACAATGATAGACAGCGCCACGGCCGCCAATTTTCCGTCTACTGTGATACAAATCTGTCCTTTCGGGAATATCCGGGTAAGTTTCTCGATACTTTTCCTGGACCATATCGATTCTGACATTTGTGGATAGGCACGCTTCATCGTCACGACCAATTCTTCATAATCCTGAACGGTCAGGGGCCTTGTTTCTATTTGCATTTGATGTAATTTTACTTAAATTTAGGGAAAATTTCCGACATGCAATTATTGGTAAGAAGCATGAATGCATCATTTAATGAATTTTCATAATGAATATTACCTCTACTGTCGAAAGTGCCATAGGCTTAAATATAAACTGGAAGTATTCTGAGTGTCATGAAATCGCAGATATTTTATCAGACAGAAATCTGTCCAATTATTTTAACGCAAAGTTTTTATAACATACCGCCGATTTTAAGAGCCAAAGGCAAATGGAATTTGTCTCGTGAAGATAGAATACAGCTTTCTCAATCATTTTTGTTAATTCTTCCGCAATCCTTATTAAATCCTCATCTGACAGAGAGTAGACTTGCGTCAAGAAGATTCTGATTTTAATAAAACTTTCTGTCTATCAAATCCTACATTAAATTGATTTCAATAAAAAATCCCGCCAAAAGGCAGGATTTATATTTGAAATTCAGGTCAAACTATTCCCACTCGATGGTTGCAGGCGGTTTGCTTGAAATATCGTAAGCAACTCTGTTGATCCCGCGTACTTCATTGATGATTCTGCTGGAAACCGTATCCAGAAACTCGTAAGGAAGTCGGCTCCAGGTTGCGGTCATGAAGTCGATGGTGTTGGCAGAACGAACAACCGCAGTATATTCGTATGTTCTTTCGTCGCCCATTACGCCTACTGATTTTACAGGAAGTAAAACGACGAATGCCTGGGACACTTTTTCGTAAAGATCATTTTTATATAATTCTTCGATGAAGATATCATCTGCTTCCTGCAAAATTCTCACTTTTTCAGCGTCAACTGCTCCCAAAATCCTGATTCCCAGACCTGGGCCCGGAAAAGGATGTCTGTGAACCAGGTGATGTGGAATTCCCAGCTCTTCTCCTACTTTTCTAACTTCATCCTTAAATAATTCTCTTAAAGGTTCCAGTAATTCGAAATCCATTTCTTCGGGAAGTCCGCCGACATTATGGTGCGATTTAATGACCGCTGACGGTCCGTTTACCGACTGGCTTTCGATCACATCAGGATAAATGGTTCCCTGCGCTAAGAATTTAGCCCCTTCGATTTTATGGGATTCTTCATCAAAAACATGAATAAATTCGTTTCCGATGATTTTTCTTTTGGCTTCCGGATCATCAACACCGGCTAATTTGGATAAAAATCTTTCAGAAGCATCCACCAGCTTAATGTTCATATGGAAATGTTCTCCATAATTATCCATTACTTTTTTGTCTTCATCTTTTCTTAACAATCCCGTGTCAACAAAGATACAGGTCAGCTGATCACCGATCGCTTTATGGATCAGTACGGCAGCTACGGAAGAATCTACTCCACCAGAAAGTCCGAGGATCACTTTCTGATCTCCTACTTTTTCCCTGATTTCAGCAACTGTTTTTTCAATATAATTGGTCAGTTTCCAGTTTTTCTCAGCATCGCAGATTCCGAAAACAAAATTCTCCAGCATCTTTCCTCCTTCTTCTGTATGTGAAACTTCCGGGTGAAACTGTACACAATAGATCTTTTTATCTTCATTTGAAATAGAAGCGATTACACCTGATTTTGCATTCAATTCAAAACCGGCAGGCAATTCTCCCACTTCATCAAAATGGCTCATCCAGACGATAGAATTGTCTGTAACCCCTTTCAGTAAAGAACTTTCTTTTACGATCTCCAGGTGAGCTTTTCCATACTCTCCTTTTACTCCTTTATGCACTTTTCCGCCCAAAAGGTGTGCAGTCAGCTGCATTCCGTAGCAGATTCCCAAAACCGGAATCCCCTGCTCGTACAGTTCTCTTTCTACTAAGTGGGCATTTTCTGCGTTGACAGAACTTGGTCCTCCGGAAAGGATAATTCCTCTCGGCTGTTTTTCTAAAATTGTTTCTAATGGTGTATTGAAAGGCAAGATTTCAGAGTATACTCCCATCTCACGGATTCTTCTTCCGATGAGCTGATTGTACTGTGATCCGAAATCTAATATGATAATACCGTTGTTCATTTTGAATTAATTTGTTTTTAATGACGTCAGATTTTAGATATGAGACATGAGACTTTTAGTCCGGAATCTATAATCTTATTATCTGAAATCTGAATTTCAACTTGCTTACAAAAAAAGACCTGGATTGCTCCAAATCTTTTTCCGTGATTTTATTTTAAAACTTTCCGATATCTTCTCTGTAGAAGCCATAATCGAAATGTACATGACTTGCATCTTCATACACTTTTTTGCGGGCATCTTCATAGGTGGCTCCCGTAGCTACGATGTTCAGCACTCTGCCACCGTTGGAAACTACTTTATCGCCTCTTCTGACAGCTCCGGCATGAAGCAGCTGGCTGTGTTTCACTTTATCTTCACCCGTGATTTCGAAACCGGTTTCAATGTTTCTTGGATAACCTCCCGAACACATTACCAGACAAACAGCTTTTTCGTCTTTAAATTTAAGCTCGATTTCTTTACCGTCCATACAATCATTGATGACATCTAAAAGATTGTTTTCCATCAAAGCCATTAATACCTGTGTTTCAGGGTCTCCGAACCTCATATTATATTCTAAAAGGTAGGTTCCGTTTTTGGTCACCATCAATCCAAAGAAAATGATTCCTTTAAAGCTGAATCCTTCTCCTTTAAGACCTGCCACGGTAGGCTGCAGGATATTCTTGTCGAAATCTGCGTAATGCTCTTCAGTAAATTCAGGACTCGGCGCTACAGATCCCATTCCTCCCGTATTCGGTCCTGTATCACCATTTCCGGCTTTTTTATAATCTTTAGCAGCAATACAAGGAAAAATCTTCTCACCGTTTGAGAAAGCAATAATGGAAGCTTCAAAGCCCTGTAAAAATTCTTCGATAACTAAACGGATTCCGGCATCTCCATAGATCCTTCTGATCATGAAATCATGGATCGTTGCTTCAGCTTCTTCTAAGGTATCACAAATAACAACACCTTTTCCGCCAGCTAAACCGCTTGCCTTGATCACCAATGGAAACTCCTGAGTCTGAACATAGTCTTTAGCTTCATTATAGGAGTCAAATACTACCGCTTTGGCTGTTTTGATACCATAGGTCTGCATAAATTTCTTAGAGAAAGCTTTACTTCCTTCCAGGCTGGCTACTTTTTGATTCGGACCAAAAACTTTCAGATCATGCTTTTTAAATTCGTCCTTTAAACCGGCAACTAGCGGTGCTTCCGGACCTACAATCGTTAAATCTATTTTTTCCTTGATTGCAAAATCTCTAAGTTCTTTAATCTCTGATAAATGAACATTTTTCCCTATTACATCGGTAGTCGCATTTCCGTTTGCAAAAAACATTTCAGAAACTCTGGAATCGCTGTGAAGCTTTGCAGCCAAAGCAGACTCTCTTCCACCTTCACCTATGATTAATATTCTCATACTTTATTTAATTATCTAGTCTATACTTTACAAATATATAATTTTGAATGCTATAAATACAATCTCAAAATATAATTTTAGCTAATTGCCAATAACCGATGCCCAATTGCTTTACCATTAATGTAAAAAATGTCTGATTGCCGTAAACATCATCGGTATTTTGTGCTCATTGGCTGCTTCGATGCTGTCCTGGTCTTTCACACTTCCTCCCGGCTGGATAATCGCTGTGATTCCTTCCTGAGCGCAGAAATCTACGACATCACGGAAAGGGAAAAATGCGTCCGAAGCCAATACGAGGTCTCCTGTGAATTTTTCTTTAGCTCTTTCGATCGCCTGCTGAGTCGCCCAGATTCTGTTTACCTGTCCTCCTCCGATTCCGAAGGCCTGAATCCCGTTGGAAACAACAATCGCATTGGATTTCACATATTTTACCACTCTCTGAGAGAATAACAGTGCTTTTCTCTGCTCTTCTGTAGGCTGGGTTTCAGTTACTACTTTAATATCATCAGAGAAGATGCTGTCGTTATCCTGAACTAAAATTCCGCCGTCGATCTTTACCCATGTCTGTTTATCGGAAACAGGGTTGGCAACCTTTATAATTCTTAAATTTTTCTTTTTTCTTAAAACTTCAAGAGCTTCTTCGTCAAACTCAGGAGCCATTACAATTTCAAGGAATGTTTTATTTAATTCTTCCGCCGTTGCTGCATCGATTTTGTAGTTCATAGCAACAATTCCGCCAAAGATGGATACCGGATCACATTCGAATGTTTTCTGATAGGTTTCCAGGGCTGAGGTCCCGATCGCAACGCCACAAGGGGTAGAGTGTTTTACAGCACAACAGGCCATCTCTTCTTTGAATTCGGTAACCACCTTCCAGCAAAGATCCATATCGCGAAGGTTATTGAAAGACAGTTCTTTCCCTCCTAATTGCTCGAAATCTTTCATGGCTCCGTTTTCAAAAGTAGAAACGTAGTAAGCCGCTGTCTGGTGCGGGTTTTCCCCGTATCTAAGGTCAGAAACTTTTTTGTAAGAAGCATTGAGATAAGTCGGGTAATCTTCTTCCAACAGCATTCTTGAGATCGCGCCGTCATAAGCAGAAGTAAGATTAAATACTTTTCCTGCCAGCTTTTTACGGGTTTCGATATAAGTATCCCCGTTCTGTTCCATTTCGATTTTCACGATTGTATAATCTTCTACATCCGTAATTACGGTTACAGAATCAAAGTTTTTAGCTGCAGAGCGAAGCATAGATGGACCTCCGATGTCAATAAATTCTACCTTTTCGTGAAGAGAAATGTTTTTGTTCACATTTTCAAAGAAAGGATAAAGATTGACGATCACCATATCGATGAGACCGATTCCGTGTTCCTGCACGGTTTTCATGTGCTCTTCGTTGGAACGTACGGCCAATAATCCACCATGAACTTTCGGGTGTAATGTTTTCACTCTTCCATCCAACATTTCCGGAAAATCCGTAACCTCATCGATCTGAATTGGATTTAAACCAGCGTCTTTCAAATGCTTGAATGTTCCTCCTGTAGAAATCAATTCATAGTTTTGGGCTTCCAGAAACTGTGCGAATTCGATCAATCCACTTTTGTCAGAAACACTGATTAAAACTCTCTTTTTACTCATTTTACTTTCAATTTTTTACTTTTTACAGCTATTTCAAACTGTGCCCGGGTCTTTCACCTCCGAACTTACTTTTATTTTACTTAGATTCTTGGCAATGTATCAATGTACTAATGTAACAATGTAGCAATGTAGCAATGTAGCAATGTATTAATGTAACAGTTTAATAATATATTCTTATCAGTAAACTGTCGTCATGTTCACTGGTTACATTTTATTAGTTTCCTAATACCTTATTTATAGCTTCCGGAAAAATTTCATATTCTATTTTATGAACTTTTTCAGCAAGCGTTTCCGGCGTATCATTTTCAGTGACTTCGAATGATTTCTGAAGGATGGCTTCTCCTTCGTCGATTCCTGAAGTTACAAAGTGTACGGTTGCGCCGCTTTCTTTTTCTTTAGCATCGATCACGGCATGATGCACATGATGCCCCCACATTCCTTTTCCTCCATATTTCGGAAGTAAGGCAGGATGAATATTGATTATTTTTCCGTTCCAGTTTTCACAAAACTCAGGTTTGAGAATAGATAAAAATCCTGCCAATACGATCAGATCTGTATTTTCCGGAATGATTTTACCCAGTTCGCTGCTGAAGTTTTTTCCTCTCGGGATCAGAACGTTTTCTATGTTATGATTTCTTGCTCTTTCCAGTCCGTAACATTCTCTGTCGGCTACTACCAAAGATATTTGTGCATTGGGGATTTCTCCGCTGTCAACGGTATCGATGATTCTCTGGAGATTGCTGCCTGAACCGGAAACGAGTATAACTAGGTTTTTCATAAATTAATGTAACAATGTATCAGTTTAACAATGTATCAATGTAATAATCTACCAATGCGTATAACTGGTAAACTGCTACATTGCTATATTGGTACATTAAAATGATAGATTTATTTTCTCGCTTCCTTCAGTGATTTCTCCGATTTCGTAGGCGTCGTCCAGAAGGTGCAGTACTTTTTCTGCATGTTCCGGATCCACCACAATGATCATTCCGACGCCCATATTAAAGGTTCCGAACATCTCTTCACGCGCTACGCCACCTCTCTTTTCCAACTCAAGCATAATGCTTGGAATCTGGATTTTTGAAGCATCGATGGTCGCACATAGCCCGTCACCGATAATTCTCGGAATGTTTTCGTACAGTCCCCCTCCTGTAATGTGCGCAATTCCGGAAACCTCTACTTCTTCAAGTACTTTATGAATATCTTTGTAATACAGTCTGGTAGGAACTAAGAGCGTCTCATACAATGGTTTTCCTTCAAATTCTTCGTTGAAATCCGGGAATACTTTTCTTACTAATGAGAATCCGTTGGAATGAAATCCTGAGCTTGGCAATGCTATAATTTTATTACCTGCTTTAATTTTCGAGCCATCGATAATCTGGTCTTTTTCAACGATTCCCACGCAGAATCCTGCAACATCGTAATCTCCGGGCTGGTACATTCCCGGCATTTCTGCAGTTTCGCCCCCGATTAAAGCACAATTGTTATCTTTACAGGCCTTCACCATTCCCAGAACAATTTCTGCAGCAATTTCAGAATCCAGTTTCCCACAGGCCAGATAATCCAAAAAGAACAATGGTTTTGCCCCGTGACAAAGGATATCATTCGCACACATCGCGAAACAGTCTACTCCGATAGAATCATATTTTTTAGAGTCTAAAGCTACTTTCAGCTTTGTTCCCACTCCATCGGTCCCGGAAACCAAAACAGGATTCTTGTATCCTCCGATTTCATAGAAAGCTCCAAAACTTCCCAAATGATTCAATACATTGGAATTGTGAGTTTCCCCAACCGCTTTTTTAATCTTATCTACGGTTTTGTATCCTTCTTCTTTGTCTACTCCTGCGGATTTGTAAGTGTTGCTCATAGTATTAATGTAACAGTGTGTCAGTTTAACAGTCTAACAATAATAAATCGCTTTCCTGATAAAATGGGACATTTTATTTCTATTTTTAATTCAAATTTTGAAAACAAAAAAGCCGACAATCTCAGTGGATTATCGGCCAGTATTTTATCTCAGAATTTCAGAGCCCACAATTTTCCCTTTCTCGGAAAAATATTCTTTATGGGAGGTCTGAATTTTCATCTTCTTTCTTTTTGCAAAGATATTAATTTTAAATTAATATTCAAATCTATTTTTCCAGGATCGATTCGATGGCTGAAATTTTCTGAACTTTTTCTTTCAGTTCATTATCCTTCTCTTCGTTGGAAATCTTCTGCTCCGATTTGTCAAAATTATCGTTAAAGAACGGAAGGGTAAAGGTATCAATGATATTTCCTCCGTGTAAAGGAAATCTTTTCTCTGCTGCCTCCAAAACACCCAGTCCTCCCCGCGCTCCCGGTGCTGTAGCCATCAATAGCATCGGTACTTCGTTCCAAACGGCTCTTGGCTTTATTCTTGAAGTCCAGTCGAACACGTTTTTAAATGCTGCGGAATAGGTTCCGTTATGCTCAGAAAGGGCAACCAAAAGCACATCTGCGCTGTCGATTTTTGATGCAAAATCCTGGGCCTGCTGCGGGATTCCGCTTTCCACTTCCCTTTGGTGTTTGTAAATCGGCATTTCAAAATCATTCATATCAACGATTTCCACTTCTGCGTTCTCGAATAAGGTCGTGGCATAGGTTACGAGCTGTCTGTTGATGGATACATCAGAATTACTTCCTGCTACTGCTAAAATTTTCATTGTTGTATTATCTGTTTAAAGTAAAGTTATTTTGTATTGTTGATGCAAAGGTCGTGAAGATTTTTATATTTTTTTATACCATAAACCGAAAATCCGACGTAGTTAAATGTTCCAAAAGATTTTAAACTTTAGTTATTTCAAGTTTAATTGGAGCTTCTAAAAAGCACATTTAGGACTTTTAAAAATCTTTGATGAACTTTTAATCTGGTTTCAGATTTATTATTATCGATTCAAGCAAATTTTCTGCCTTTTGTCTTTTAATATATTTATCTTAGATAGGCTGGTAATTCCATCGGAACTTCCATTAAAAGGACTTCGGTATCTTCAGCTGCTTCTATATTAAAACTCTGGGTATCCCAGATTCCCATTCCGTCTCTTTCATTTAAGATCCGGTCCCCGATTCTGGCACTTCCTTTTAACACAAAGGCATAAACTCCGTTTCCTTTTTTATTGAGCATATAATTTTTGCCGTTTCCTTTGGTAAAGTTGGCTAAATTAAACCAGGCATCCTGATGAATCCAGACCCCGTCGTCATTTTTATCCGGGGATAAAATCTGTTGGAATCCATTGATCTTCTGGCCTTCTTTAATACTCTTCTGGTCATATCTCGGTTCTACATTTTCTTCTTTGGGAAAAACCCATATCTGTAAGAATTTTACGGCTTCATCTTTGTTTTTGTTGTATTCACTGTGCATCACTCCTGTCCCTGCACTCATCATCTGGATTTCCCCTTTTTTGATAACGGCTGTGGTTCCCATCGAATCTTTATGTTCGAGATCGCCTTCCAAAGGGATGGAGATAATTTCCATATTTTTGTGAGGGTGTGTTCCGAATCCCATTCCCTGGGAAACGGTATCGTCATTCAATACTCTTAAAACCCCGAAATGCGTTCTTTCCTGATTCTGATAGTTGGCAAAACTGAAGGTATGATAACTGTCTAACCAACCGTGATTGGCGTGACCTCTTGTATCGGCTTTATGATATACTGTTTTCATATTGATGATTTATGATACAAATGTAAGGACTACGGCGGTGCGAAATGTTGATGTAAGGTAAGAAAGGACGGAACTTAAGTTTTGAATTAAAACGAACCAATTTTCATAACCGTAACTTTTATTTTCTTTCGCAGATTTTTAGCGCACTAGAAGCCATACCGAAGCCGCAATACCGGCATACGCTACAACGGTAATGATATCAGCGATGGGTTGTGAGAAGCGTTTTTCAGCAATTTTCTCTGCATTGATCTGATTTTTATGGAATTTCAGAATTTTTTCAGGGTGATGAACCGGGTGTGCCACCAGGCTGTCATTCTCCCACTTATCGACGATTACTTTATAAGTCTTTCCATCAACCTGTATTTTCACATTTTTATTAGGCGCAAGTTTCTCCTGAACATTGACAGGAACAGGAACGGGCTGTGAACCCATATTTTGGGAATTACCATTTTCTGCTTTCACCGGATTATTAGCTACGACTACATTCTTATTGGGTCCTGATGGATTGTTGACTGCTGTATCCACAGGTTTCGGTTTTTTAACCTGATAGGTATAGCAACTTACCATGGAAAATGATATGATGATAAGATAAAGATTCTTTCGCATGAGCCAAATTTAAGAATTAAACGGAAAATTCTGCATTTTCTTTTGAAAGATCGTGGTTTTTAAAATTCATTCCTGTTTAAGACCGCCCATATTTGTTTTTATTCTGATGTTTTCTCTTTGAATTATCTTCCCTGTATTCAACTGAACCCTGTTTTCGATATGTTTGTCTGTCTTTGTTTAATAAGAGTTTAAAATCATTTGTTTAAAATAAACATTGTAAGGTATAAAAAAAACGAACCGAAGTTCGTTTTATACTATTGAAACTTATTTTAAAAATGGACCTGCCGGATTTCTTCTTCAATTTCTGTTGGTGTTTCCTCATCTGATTTAATGAAAATCAACGTTAAAACTGCTCCTAAAATCATGCAGACTCCACCGACCACAACGTAATCGATAGCCTGTTTTCCGAAAAATCCACTGACAATAGGCCCGCCGAAAATACCGTTGATGATTTGGGGAATAACAATAAAGAAGTTAAAAATTCCCATATATACGCCCATCTTCTTTTGCGGAATGACTTCGATCAGCATGGCATACGGCATGGCTAAAATACTGGCCCAGGCGAATCCTAATCCGATCATTGAAATCCAGAGAAAGTTTATATCTTTAATAAAATACATAGAAATCAGTCCTACACCGCCGAAAGCTAAGGCCAAAGCATGAGTCTGCTTTTTTCCGATCCATTTGGCAATCGGGGTCAATAAGAATGCAAAAGGAATGGCCCAGAGATTATACATACCGAATAAATTCCCGGTTAAATCCCCGGCATCATTGAATGCTTTTGAATGGGTATCGTCCGGTGAGAGCCCGAAATGATGAGTGGCCAGCGCACTTGTTGTAAACACCCACATCGTAAACAGGGCAAACCATGAGAAAAACTGTACTGCTCCTAGTCTTTTCATCTGGGAAGGAATATTTGAAAAATCTTTAAAAATATCCGTCAGTTTTGAAGGCTGTTCCACCACTTCTTTTCCGCCCTCAAATTCTGCGAACTCCTGAGGGGAATATTCTTTCGTAGTAAATATGGTGTAAAGTATCGTCAATAACAGGAAACCTGCCCCTACATAAAACGAGTAGATCACATTATCGGCTACAAAGCCTGCCTGAGCTTCGTTTGAAATCCCCAGTTTTGTTAACCAGTCCGGTAAATACGAACCGATCACTGCGCCAATTCCTATTAAAATCGTCTGTACGGAAAACCCGATGGTACCCTGATGTTTTGGCAGCATATCTCCTACCAGTGCGCGGAACGGTTCCATGGCCACATTGATGGAGGCATCCATCATCGCCAGGAAAATGACGGCCAGTAATAATACATTCGCTGCCATCATCTGTGTCGCCGAAGCTGCATTCGGAAGCATTACCAGACCGATGGCGCATAGAACGGCACCAATCAAAAAGTAAGGTTTCCGCCGTCCCAGCGGGCTCCAGGTATTGTCGCCCATGTGCCCGATGATGGGCTGAACAATCAATCCTGTAACCGGAGCGACCAGCCAAAACCATGATAACTCATGCACATCGGCCCCGAAATTGGCCAGAATTCTGCTTGCATTTCCATTCTGCAGACCGAATGCCATCTGAATTCCCAAAAATCCCATACTCATATTGATAATTTGAGCCATGGACAAATCGGGTTTCTTTTTTCTTCCTGAAATACCCATTCCGTATCTGCCTGTCATCTCTGCCATTATTGTTTCAGTTTTAGGATTAATACCTCTTCAATCGGGGCCTTTTCCGCCACTACCTGATCTACTACCTCATTCGGAACCGTCATAGAAAGCACGTACTGCTTTACTTTCCAGGATCCGTTGATTTTTTCAACTACTCCGGAACCACGGCAGATTTTCATCTGCGTATCCAGCAATTCATCAAACCAGGCGAGTTTTCCGTCTTTGCTGAAATAAATATTTCTTTTTAAAGACGTAAAATTCCAGGTGCTCTTTTTGTCAAAATAAGGTTTTGCCCAGGCCATAAATGCTTTTTTATCCCAGACTTCGGTGGCATCCGTTCCGATAAATGTCGATTCATCGGCAAAATAATTAAAATACATCGTATAGTCTGCTTTTGCTGCGGCAGCATTGAAGCCATCGAGCATGGTGCCGATTTCCTTTTTATCTTTGTCAGATTTTGTCTGGGCCGGGACGGCTGTAAAACTCATGACCCATAAGATGAAGGTAAAGAATATTGTTGTTTTTTTCATATTGAAATTATTTTTTCAAATAAAACCTAACAGGTTTCAGAAACCTGTCAGGTTTGAGATTATTATTTTATTTTTGTTTTAAAGTAAAGGTTCCAGGTAATTTAACTTGTTCTTTCCGATTACTTCAATTCAATAACCATTGATGTTTTGGCGGGGATGGTTAAGGTATTCTGCAATGAAAATTGTTGATCCGAAATGACGTCTGTTCCTTTTGAAAATCCCTTTAAAGATTCTGCAAAATGTTTTAGATCTAAAACCTGTTCTTTCTCATTATTATTCAGAACGACCATGACACTTTCTTTTTCATTGTATCTAAAATACACAAAAACATCATTCTGCGGAACGAAATTTTTAGTTTTTCCGGTGTGGATGACCTCTTTGCCTTTTCTCCAGGTCAGCAGTTTCTGTGTAAACTGATGAAAGTCCTTCTGTTCAGGGGTCTGGCCGGATGTCTGGAAGGCATTTTTACGGTCAGATTTCCAGCCGCCCGGAAAATCTCTGCGAATATCCGCATCTCCTCCTTTATTTTTGTCGCCACGCATCCCGATTTCTGAGCCATAGTAGATTTGCGGAATTCCCCGAACGGTGGAAATAAGTGTAAGTCCCAGCTTATAAGCCTTCAGATCACCGTTAAAAATCTCGTTCCATCTTTCGGTGTCGTGATTTTCGAAGAAAACCATCACGTTATTGATGTCCGGGTACAGAAAATCACTTGACAGACTGTTGTAGATACGGTTCATTCCGCTATCCCAGCCCTCTTTTTCTTTCAATGCCTTCGGCATATCCCTGTACAGCATAAAATCCATGACGGACGGCAGATTGGAATTATAATTTGCCGCCTCCCCTGTTTTTGAATCCTTCTGCCATGCCGAAATGTGTCCGGCTGTATTTAACCAGGTTTCTCCGACAATATTAAATTTCGGGTATTCATCGGTAATTGCTTTGGCCCATTTTGCCATGGCTTCTTTATCGTTGTAAGGATAGGTATCGACCCGGAACCCTCCTAATTCGGCATATTCGATCCACCAGATGGCATTCTGGGTTAAATATTTTAAAACCAACGGATTTTTTTGATTGATATCAGGCATTGTGGTATCAAACCACCCATCTAACGCTACCTTTCTGTCAATCTCAGAGGCATTGGTATCAAACTGGGTGGTCGTTTTATAGTTTGACCGTTTAAAGCCGTTTTCACCTTCATCAAACCGGTGAATCCAATCCTTTGTAGGTAAATCCTTGATCATCCAGTGAGAAATTCCCCAGTGATTGGTGACATAATCCATCACCAGCTTCATATTTCTTTTGTTCAATTTTTGGGAAAGTTCCCTGTATTCTTCGTTGGTTCCGTAGCGGGCATCTATTTTGTATAAATCGGTCTGCGCATATCCATGATAGGAATATACTTTTTCGTTGTCTTCATTTACCGGTGTGAGCCACACTGCCGTTGCCCCTAAATCCTGAATATAATCAAGATGATTGATAATTCCGCGCAAATCTCCGCCATGTCGCCCATTGGGAAGGCTCCGGTTTGCTTTTTCCGTCAGTTCCGGGCTGGAATCGTTCTTTTCATCACCATTGGCAAAACGGTCCGGCATAATGAGATACATGACATCTTTTGATGTATATGATTCTCGGTCGGCAGAATTCTGATTTCTCTGCTTTAATTCATAGGTATAAGAACCTGTACTCTTTTTTCCTTTTTTACTGTTGATTTTAAACTTCGGAACATTGATTTCATTGGTATCCACGGTTATAAAAACATAGTTCGGATTTTCCGTTTTCTGAATATCCTTCACCCGAACCCCGTCTGAAAGTTCTATTTCGCTGTTCGCAATATCTTTTCCGTAAACCATAATCTGGAGTTCGGGATTTTTCATTCCTTTCCACCAGAAAGCGGGTTCCACTTTGTCGATAGGTTTTTGCGCAAAAGCAACGACGGCGGCTGAAAGGGCGATGATGGTGTATATTTTTTTCATTTTTACTATTTTAACTTTTGTTTTAGTGCTAAGGTCACATGACATTTGCGGATTTAAGAGGGCATGGCGAATACAATTTGCTACACGAAGCTTATATACAGCTTGGCCAAATCAATTTCTAAACTATTTTTCCGAATATCCGATACAGAACAGGGTTTCGCCTTTATTTATGGGCGGAGTTCCTATTTTATATAAAATAATTCCGTTTGTACCTGAAATGACATCCTGCTTCTTATTTCCGAATTCATCGGTAATGACGCCTAAAATCTGATTTTTCTTTATGGTGTCTCCGCTTTTTAAATTACTGTAAAAGATTCCGGTTTCAGGAACACGGACGTAATCCTGCCGGTTTAAATAAACAGGCGTTTTTTTCTTATGGCGTTTTAATTTTTCTCCCTGGTAATTTCCGGTATATTCCAGCATATGGTAAACCGCAGTTTTAATGAGTTTCACATTTTCATTTTGTACGGTTCCCAGTTTTCCGGCTTCTATACTCAATGCTGTAATTCCCTGCTGAGTTGCCTGTTTGAAAGCATATTTTGCAGGCTCGGATGAGGTTAAATGATAAGGGTACGAAACCAGATGACCGATTTGCGACTGTACCGACAGCTGATAAGCAAGATGAGTACTTTCAGGGGTATCTTTCCGGTCATAATAGCATACGAAAGGCAGCAGGTCTTCATTAGCGTCACCTCCGTGAATGTCTAAAAAGATCGAGGAATTGGAAATAATTTCTTTGGTAAGAGCATCGGCAATCTGATCCGTGACCGTTCCGGCAGGTGATCCCGGAAAAGCAGTATTTAAATTTTTACGATCTACTGGACTTAGGAAAGGGGTTCTTTCCCGAAAAGCTTCCATATTGGCAATGGGTACGATGATTAAAGTTCCCTTTACATTTTCCGGTTTTATTTCTTTCAACAGTTCCTGAACCGCAATAATAGGTGGATATTCGTAACCATGAATTCCTGCTACGATGCTGAAGACAGGTCCTGCTTCTTTTCCTTTGATAATGGAAACCGGAAGGTGGGTCTGTTCAGAGTCATTTTTAAGATTTATAATCGTGTCTTTTCTGAATGGCCCGTTCTGTCCTATGATCTGGATGATATTTTGTGCATTGGAGCTTACGCTCATTATCATCATCAACAATACCAGCGCTGCTCTCTTCATTTTTTTCATGGAAATAAAGATAATTAAATATATTTTAAACTCAAGAAGCTCTATGTGCGATTTTATTGGCCAGCCAGCTTACATAAAATAACTGGAAACTGTGATATATCATGACCGGAAGCAGAAACAGCACCTTCCGGTCGTCGGGAATTCCTAATACCAATAAGAAAAGACTGCCGTGAACCAGGGATTTTTTTGATCCGCAGAAAGTGACGGTGATGATATCTTCGGTATTAAATTTCATTTTACCGGCAAAAAACTGCAGGATATGGTAAACGGCAAAAAACAGGAAGACAACACTCAGCGCCAGGATTAAAAATACAATGGGAGGTACGGATACGAATATTTTTTCTACGAATGCTGTTGAAAAACTTTCATACACAATTAATAATATGATCAGCCTGTCGAATTCGGCGATCACCGCAGAATATTTGGTGACCCATTTTTTAAAAACGGGGTTTAAGAGTATTCCCAGTACGATAGGTAATAAGACCTTCATCAGCAACTGCTGTACAACTTCACCATGGTTTCCTGATCCGGAATCCGGTTCAAGGAAAAAACTCATCAGAAGCGGTGTCATCACAATACCGATTAATCCTGAAATGGAGGCATTAAAAATAGCGGAAGTTACATTTCCTCTGGCAATGGACACCATCACTACGGATGATGAAACCGTGGATGGTAGACACGCGAGAAAAAATATCGAAAGCCAGACATTCTCATATTGTGAACCGTTTACCAAAGGGTAAAACAGCAGGATAAGCAGTGGGAAGAGTATAAAAGTTCCGGACTGAATCAGGAGATGTAATTTCCAGTTGGAAATATCTTTTACGACTTCTTTCAGATTAAGTTTAAGCCCGTACAGCAAGAAAATCCCGGCGATACCCCAGTCTATAAAAGCAGAAAGGTTGAAATACCGGTTGTAGGATTCATGAAACGGGACCAGTTTTGCCATCAAGACCATTACGATTAACAGAAGAAGAAAGAGATTCTGCTTGTTAAAAATTTTAGTCAACATCATCATTAAATAAGAATAAAATATTTATAAATAAAAAAAATCCTTAAAGGCACGAAGGCTTTAAGGATGATAAAGTTAAGGAATATTTATTTTACCGCTTCTTTATTGCTTTTCAATATAGGCATCATTAAAGAGTTTATTGGGCTTCAGATAAATGACATTATGCTGAAAATCAAGAAAAATATTAAATCTCTTCAAAATTTCGTTGCCCAGGATATTCATTTTTTTATCTTTTACCGGTCTGCTTTCAGAAAGAACCTGGGAAGGAATGTTTTTAAGATGATATTTTCCGAGGCTCAGGGATTCCAGATTAGCTGTAATGACGGGGATCTCATTCCCCTGTCCTCCCTTCATGACCACTTTTTTTATTATTTTCATCTGATCGGTCGGAAATTGCTGCTCCTTCAGCAGAGGACCATCCAGCATTACGGTTCTCTGGTATCCTGTATCGAACAGAAACCAGTCTTTCAGCGTTTTTCTCCCCTGTTTTATGGTTGTTTCAACGAAGAACAGTTTATCAAAATAGATGATATCCAACGGCTGATATGCCTTATCTTTTTTTACAAATTCGGGAAGTTCAGAATGTACCACCATTATTCCTTTGTCATAATTCAGTTCTACTACCATTCCGTCAAACAGGTCCCAGCCAAATCTCCCATCGGTGCCATGTCCCGATAGTTCAACCTGATAGATTCTGAAGCCATCGTATTTTTTGTTTCCGATAGACAGGACATTGACTCTTCCTTTGAGCTGTTCTTTGATTTTATCTTTGAGCGTCTCCCGGGTCAGGGACAGGTTATTGCTTCCGGTATCAAAATTAAGAACCAGAGAATCTGTTTTATTGAGCAGCGTTTTTACAAACATGGTATTCTGCTCATTGATTCCGAGACGAATGCTGTCGTGAAAAGCAGGACGTACCGTACTGAAATTTTTGGGAACGGCGCTTTCGATTCGTGTAAGGCATGAATCTTTATCTTTAAGAAGAATGATAAAATCTTTTTTCTCGCCTTGTTTCACCGTAATTCTGATGGAGTCGATATCTGTTTTTATTTTTACCGTTCTGGAGCCTTTGCTTATTTTGGTGACGGTGTATACATCTGGTTTTACAGACGGGTCGATATTCCAGTCGGTTTTCAGCCCGGTATCTTCTTCCAGAATAATGGCTTTGGATGAATTAGCTTTTACGACAGGAAGTTTTTTCTGAGCCATAATCTGAAGGTACGAAATCGTTAAGAGTAAAAAAGCTAAAGTATATTTCATGTGAAAAAAGTAGATTAAATTAAAAACTTACCGAGATAGATCATGACGATATCCAGGGATGTACTTCCAAGCGTAGACCCGTCATGAAAACAGTTATCGGTAGGCGCAATATAAAAATGATGAGGTTTATGCTCTATTTTCAGCATAGGATAATCCGGAAACAGCTTCATAAAATACGAGGTAATGTTTTTATTATTTACGTCATTTTCCTTCAGGTCTATTTCTCTTTTAATCATATGATATGCCTGCCGCATCGAGAGATTCGTTACGAGTAAATAGCGAGACTCCTTTCCTAAATTAAATGTTATTCTGTTTCCGAATCTATGAGCGGTATGCAGGGTCATATTTTTTGAGCTGTCCTTATGAACTCCTATAAATTGAAGATCAGCGATAGATTGTCCTTCGGACAGTGTTCTTCTGTTCAGGGATACGATTTCACTGTTGGCATAGTTGGTGGCAAGACTCATAAACCGGAACGGGGCAAGAGAAATCTGCTGCAAAAACTCATTGATATGGATATTGACCTGGTCTACCAGTTCCCTATTCTGTCTGAATTTATCAAAGACTTCTTCTTCGGAAGTTGCTGTCCCAAGATCCAGTTCAGTAAAAAGATGTCGGATATTTTCAGGCAGTTCTCCTGTAAATACGGAATTGTAGTCTTTTTTGTTCTTATGATCACCCTTAATGATTTTATATTCTTGCGGATCGGGTGTACGCCAGTCGCGTTTGGGCAGATGGGCTTCGGGTTCATACTGCTGCAGAAACCTTTCACCTCTGAAAATAAATTCGTTGGGCTCCTGCTGGCTATGATGAAGAACTCCTGAATTGATCTGCAGGGTTCCGCCGTTGTGATCTGAGTATATTTTAATTCCTGGTTTTAGTTTTTTCATGGGATTCAGTATTTATCAAATACTCCGACATAGACCATCGTGACGTCAAAGCCTTTATTCCCGAGCGTTGTACCGTCATGGATGAAATTGTCCGTAGGAGCAATATAGTATTGGTAAGGTTTTATTTCCAGCTTCAGCACGGGATATCCGGGATAATGATTAAAAAACTGTTCAACAATATTGTCAGACGTTATTTTCTCCGCATATTTTTTCTGCACTTCCCCATAGATCTGCCGTAGTGTTAAATTAATAAAATACAGATAGCGCGATTCCGTGCTTATATTGATTGAAATTCTGTTCCCCGACTTATAAGCAGTATGAGGAGTGAAAAAGCTGCTTTTATCAATATGCAGTCCTGTATATTTAAATTTGTTCTGACCCAAATGATGAAAGGTGGTACTCTGCATATCGGGGAGAGATCTGGCGATGCGGTGAAACTTATAATTTCTCTGTAAAGATTTCTCATCCAGAAAAACATTGGTTAATTCATTAATCTGTTTTGTGAGTGTTTCATTTTCCTGAAATTTCTTTGGGACGTCAAAAAGAGATTCACAGTCATTGAGATTTAATTTTTCAAATAAATCCTTCAACTGTTGCGGAATAGCACCCACGCCCAGTGTGTTAAATATTTTACTGCCGGCATCTGCCGTAGAAATTTTTCTGTATTCCGAATCCGTAAGACCACGCCAGTCCATCGTAGGCAGATAGGCATTGCTGTAATATTCGATTTCAGAATTGGTATTGGTAACAGGACCTACTCCCGAATTAATGCTGATCTGATCTTTAATGTCCTGAATATCGTGGTGATATACTTTGATTCCTTTTTTTAAACTCATGCTAAACTGTAGGCTAATAGTTTATCTTTAATATTTTTCTGAACGGAAACCGCTCTTGTATTTTCAAGTTCTTCTACAATTTCGTGATAAGAGACCCTGGTAAGATCCATTTCTTCGCAAACCTCTTCAGGAAGACTGTTTATCAGGTCATTCTGGATATAGCTTACCAGTTTTATCATATCGTGACAGTAGATGGTAGGATTATCAAACCCATTCTCATTTGAATACCTGTTTAAGAGAAAGCCGCCGCCACATATGTCATAAATGGGACAGTTAAGGCATTTTTCGTTAACCATCTGGTGAGAATTGATGTATATATCAAACAATGGATCCTCCAGTACAGCGTCGATCTCGTGGGTATGGATATTAATGTCATTCCTTGTAATCCCCTCATAACAGGCTCTTATAGAATCTGCCACTTCCAGGTTCCCATTGGTCTCAAGGATGGCCACCCCATTCTTTTTCAGTCCGAGCACCTGATCTCCCACTTCTTCACCTGCGATAAGCTGAATCAATGTTTTGAAGAACCTCATATTCGGCCGGTCCGGATCACTTTTCCAGATGGCAAAAAGTTCGATCAGCCAATCGGCATAGGGTGTATAATCGCTGGTATTAACTTTTTCCCTGATGATACCATCCGGCAGTTTGTCGAAATGCCCATCGGGAAGCAAAAGATTAAAACTCAGAATATTGAGGTCTTTAAATTCCTGGTACAGCTCCTTCGGGCTGATATTCAGGTTGGCAACGGATAACACGCCGTGCATCCCTTTATCCAAACCGAGCTGTATGGCAGTCCGAACCTCATCGTAAGATCCCTTCCCGTTATGAAAAACACGGTATTTATCGTGATATTCTTTAGGTCCGTCTATGCTGACACCGACCCGGATGCTTAATTCATTAAACAAACGGTACCATTCTTCATCCAGACCTACACCATTGGTCTGAAGCACAAAATCAAAATAGGAATCGCTGAGTTTTTCTCTGAATATTTTTATGCTTTCCCTGTAAAATTCTTTGGGATATAATAAGGGCTCACCGCCATGAAAAACAATCTGGAAGGATTTCAGGCCATATTGATCACTGTAGCGTGACAGTTTTTCTGCGAACGTTGTCATCGTATCAAGCGACATGAATTTGGGTTGTTTAAGATATGTTTTATCTCCCAGATTATACATGTAACAATACGAACAGTTGAGGTTGCATCTGCTTGCAACCTTCAGAACAAAAGAAGTAACCATATCTCTATAAATAAATAAAGTTCTTCGCTATTTTACCAGCGAAGAACTAAAGTTTTAAAAATCAGTAAATTAAGCTCTTAAAAACGTATCATGCCTGTCATAAGCAGCTGATGCACCTGAAATGGCTACGACATCACAGCTTCCTCCCGGAGGCGCTATGATCACTCCACCACCACCTCCTGTTCCCGGAGTAAGGCCTAAATTGTTGATTCCTCCGAAAATGGATTTGTAAAGATCTACATTCTCATTTTCCGAGTTCTGGATTGATTTTTTTAGAATTTCTTTTTGTTCAAGATTACTCGTGATTTTAAATTTCTTTTTCATAAAAGATGAGTTAAAGGGTTATTAATTTACTTATCTCACCAAATATAGAAAATTAAATTCACACTTAAAAACATTTTTTGTTAAAAATCTACTTATTAATTTTCTTGATCGTTACGGCAAAACCACCACTTCTTACCATTTTGAAATTGATTTTCGATTTACTTGTAATCTGCTTTTTGTAGATATTATAGCTTTGCGGATTGTTGATATAATCCGCATCTTTCCCGTCTTCATAGATGGTTGCTTCATATTTCTGACCCTTATCCAGGAATGAAAAATCTACGGCATATTCACGTTTATTTTCATCGGTAATTCCTCCAACGAACCAGGTATCTGTACCTTTTGCTTTTCTTGCCGTGATGACATAATCTCCCGGTTCCGCCGATAAAATTTTCGTATCGTCCCAATCGGCAGCCACATCCTTGATAAACTGGAAAGCATCCATATGCTTCTTATAGTTTTCCGGTAAATCGGCAGCCATCTGAAGTGGCATATACATCGTTACATACAGCGCCAACTGCTTGGCCAGAGTTGTTTTCACAAAACGCGTATCTCCCGGGAAGTAGTAATCCAGTTTGGTCTGGAAGATCCCCGGCGTATAGTCCATCGAACCTCCCATCCATCTGGTAAACGGAAGAATGGTCTGGTGATCGGGATTGTTTCCTCCGAAAGCTTCGTATTCTGTTCCACGGGCCGCCTCTGCTGAAATATAATTCGGGTAGGTACGGCTTTCTCCTGTAGGACGAACCGATTCGTGAGAATTAATCATAATTTTGTACTCGTTCGCCTTTTCTGCGATTCTGTAGAAGTGATTGATAGTCCACTGCGAATAATGGTGCTCCCCTCTTGGGATGATGTCCCCTACATATCCTGTTTTTACAGCATCGTAACCGTATTTATTCATGAGCTGGAATGCTTTGTCTGCCCATCTTTCGTAGTTCGTTGCAGAACCTGAAGTTTCGTGGTGCATGATCAGTTTGATTCCTTTTGAATGCGCATATTCATTTAACATTTTGATATCAAAATCCGGATACGGCGTGATAAAGTCGAAAACAAATTCTTTGGAGTGACCGAACCAGTCTTCCCAACCGACGTTCCAGCCTTCGATCAGTAATCCCTGGAATCCGTTCTCTGCTGCAAAATCTATATATTCTTTAACTTTGGTATTGTTGGCCGCGTGTTTTCCGTTGGGAGTCAGTTTTGAAAAATCAGTCTGTCCGAGACGAACATTGGATTCCGGCTGTCCGTAAGCCCACTGGGATTTCCCGATGATCATTTCCCACCATACTCCCATATATTTCGTCGGGTGAATGTAAGAAGTATCTGTGTACTTCGTAGGCTCGTTAAGATTGAAAATCATCTTTGAGTCCATTACCTCTTCTGCTTTTGGAGCCACAATAATGGTTCTCCAAGGCGTTACAGAAGGCGTCTGGATATAACCTTTCGCTCCCTGTCTGTCTGCTGTAAGATGGGTTTTCAGCTTAAAGTTCTGAGCATCCACCTCCAGGTGGGAAGCCGGATAATCTAAAACAGCAGCTTCTGCAACATTAATATATAATGGTTCTTTTCCTTCTTTTTTAAGCATTAAAGGGGACTGAACGGCATTCTTAATTAGGGTCTGGGAAGCGTTGGCATCTGCCGCTTTCGGCCATCTTGCAGGAATTTCCGAAACTTTTGTTTCCTGGTACTGGTATTCCTGGGAATCGTAATCTGCCACCATCCACCAGGCTTTCATATCGGATGGGAAATCTATTTCAGAATCTTCTTCTCTGATCACAAAATAATTCAGATTTTTCTGCTGGGGGAACTCGTATCTGAATCCAAGCCCATCGTTAAACAATCTGAATTTCACAATAATGCTTCTGTCGGTAGTTGCCTGGTTAAGGGTTACCGCCAGCTCATTATAATGATTGATATAATTTTTCTTTTCTCCTAAAACAGGCTGCCAGGTTTCATTTTTAGAATCTCTTTTTTCTGCTGTTTTAGTAAATCCGCTGTTCAGATCAAATTTAGCATCTTCCGGTTTTGCAATCTCTGAAGCAAATTTTATGGAAGTATCTTTAAATAGCCTCAGTCCCAATTTGGAATCTTCGACTACCGTTTTGCCGTTATATTTAAGGTTGTAGTAAGGAATGCCGCCTTTCAACTGGAAATCCATTTCGAATTTTCCGTCCGGCGATTTTAAAGACTGTGCATTAACACCCGCAAACATCATTGAGAGCAAAACTGCTCCAACTGTAATTTTCTTCATAATGACTATTTATAAACTTTAAAAATAAAAAAAGTGCTGTTGTTAAGCAGCACTTTGCTATGTAAATTCAGATTAAATTTATATTAACTATATATTTACTTCACTAAGGATAGTACGGAATTGCAGTATACCCGCCTGTAATATCATTAAAATATACATTGTAAGTAAAAGAAGTAGTTAAAGGAATATTTCCTCCGCTCGTTGTTGCTATTCCAAAAAACTCTTCAGCTACTCCCCAGCTTGTTGTCCATGCATGATTAGCTCTGAATTTAAACTCTCCAGAATTCAATAGTACATTTTTCTTAACCCAAATATGAGGATCAAAGGTTGACTGCTGAAGATCCACATCTGTGCTCCAATCACCTGACGCCGTTCCGATCATCGAAATTGAAGTATAAGTAGCTGTAGGTGGGGTTACTGGAGCAAATGTATAAGTTAGTGTTGTGGTATTTACTGTTAATTTATAATATCCGGCTGTAGTAACGCTGATATTGCCTGATCCACTATCCGTACTTAGAATCCCTGAAGAAGATCCTAAACCGTATTGAACGGTCCATTCTCCAGGTGTTTTTATCATTTTAAATCCACCAACAGCAAAATAGCCTGTATATGAATACACCCCGGCAGTAGCTGATTTCTGTAATGGGACAAATTTTGTATTTGTTTTAAGATTATCCCATCCGGCTGATGTTGCATCGCCAATCAGATATAAATCGGTGAAATTGTATACCGGTCCTAAAAGATAAGGCGTTACAGATAAGGTAGTAACTTCTGAATAGAATGGAGCTGCTCCGATCACGGTTTTTAATCTTACTTCAATCTCTGCAACAACATTAGGGTTTGCACCTAAACTTAAAGCAATACTGTTAAGTTGTTTATTTGTAAACGTTATAGGGGAATTGATAGCTTCAACGTTGGAAGCACCTTCAAAATTCTTTCCTTTAATTCCAAATTGTACTTGTTGCGTAAAAACTACAGGTACGTCAAATGCTGATTTACTCCACGTAACATTAAGCGCTACATCATCCGGATTGTTTTTATCCAGAATAAGAGTGGTCTTATCCGTAGAGATTTTACCTTTTGTCGTTTCTGTAATAATGGCCTGATCTTCGTCTTTTTCGCAAGAAATAACCAGAAAACTCACAAAAGCGATGATTAATATTTTAAATAAATGTTTCATTTTAGTAGTATCTTTTTTAATTAATATCCTGGATTCTGAACTAAATTAGGATTAGCTACAATATCATTAGCAGGGATCGGAAATAAACTTCTGTAATCTTCCACCGATTTACCTTCTTTCACTCCTCCTTTCCAAGGCCACAGGTACGTACCCGAAGTAAATTTACCATAACGGATCAAGTCAGTTCTCCTTGTTGCTTCCCAAGATAATTCTCTGGCTCTTTCATCTAAAAAGAAGTCTGTATTAACGGCTGTTACGGGATTGCCACCTGCTCTTGTTCTAAGAGCATTTACATATCCAATTGCTGTCGCCAGATCTCCACCTGCTCCACCTCTCGCAACAGCTTCGCCATACATAAGGTAAATATCTGCCAAACGGTATAAAGGAATATCTGCATCAACAAAATCACCTGTAGCATCAGATCCTTGTGTGCCATCTGAAAATTTAATATTTTTATACTTAATGAAAGCATATCCGTCTGTGAATGTGCTTAAATTATTAATTTCGAGATTTTGACCAGCGGTATAAAAATTCCCTCTTTTATCATTAGGCATCCCATTAAATAGATTTACGAAAGATTTTGTAGTTCTCATACCACCCCAACCTCCGTTGATACCAAATTGAGAAGCAGGCATTGATCCACCTACTGCTGCATGTACCATGAAAGTAGAACCTCCATACGTCCTTGTATGGGTACCATCATAATTTACGGATAAAATAACTTCAGGATTATTCACATTATTATCAGCCATAAATAATGAACCGTAATTAGACTTCAAAGAGTATCCGGCTGCAATTACTTTGTTACAATAGGTAATACAATCTGTATTTCTTTCTGTTCCTGTATATACTCTTGCATTTAGATAAAGTCTGGCTAACAGTGCCCAGGCTGCAGCTTTATCAGCTCTCCCATATTCATTGGATTTGGCGTCTTTTAACTCATTAGCACATGCTAATAACTCACTTTCCACAAAACTGAAGAGCTCAGCTCTTGCAATTCTTGGAGGAGGGTTATTAATAATATCAGTAGTTTCTGTTACAAAAGGAACATTACCAAATAAGTCCAACGCATGATAGTAAGACTGAGCTCTCAGAAAACGTGCTTCTGCTCGCATATATTTCGCTTCCGTGAGGTTAGCGTCTGTAATTCCATTGGTAGACAATTTTTCGTCAGTGGTATTTTTAATAAACTCGTTACTCACTGCTATGACGTTAAACATTCTGTAATAAATTGCTGCTATAAAAGGATTTGAAGCATTCCAGGTCATGTTATGCATTTCCGGAAGGCCGGCATCTGCCCAGGCTATAACCGCCTCATCCGTTGTCAGTACCTGCATGCTGTACATCTGGCGAAGATAGTTTGAAAACCCTCCGTCAATACCCCCAATATCAGTTCCGCCGTCACCATTATTCTGGTCACCCTGTCCTCCAATGGCGAGACCTGCATAAATTTTGGCTAATGCAGGCTTATAATTATTAAAATCTTTATAAAGTACTGTAGAAGTTAAACCTAAAGTAGGCTCTCTTTCCAGGTCACTTGTACAAGACCCTGCTGAAATTAAAGTTCCTAATGTAATAGATCCTATAATTAGTTTTTTATATAAATATTTGTTTTTCATGATAAATTAAAATTGAAAGTTAAAACCAACTGAATATACTTTAGGTCTTTGATAAAATCCGTTATCAATTCCTCCAAACACTTCCGGATCCACACCTTTATATTTTGATATGACAAATACATTTTGTGCCATCGCATTAACTCTTAAATTAGTTCCTTTACCCATAAATTCCCCGGCATTATAGCCTACTGTAAGATTATCCATTCTCAAAAACGATGCATCTTCTATAAACATGTCTGAGAATAATTGAGTGGTAGTAAACTGTGTGTTTAAAACACTAGAGTTAGTATTGCTTAAGAAATTGTTATTCTGAATATTGGCAATTGAACTGTTAGATGCAGAATTATTATACACATAATTCCCTAAAACGGCTCTAAGTGATGTACTGAAATCCCAGTTCTTAAATTTTACTTTGGTTGAAAAACCTAAAATAACATCCGGCGTAGGAGATTTGTAAAAATACTTATCATCTTCTGTTATTTTTCCGTCACCGTTTCTGTCAACATATGCCCCATCTAGAGGTTTTCCGTTGTTGTCGTAAATCTGCTGATAAACGTAAAATGCATTAAGTGCCTGTCCTACTGTAATAGCTTGGATGTAATTATTAATTCCCGAGATAGTTCCAGCCGGAATTTTATAAGATGAATCCACATACTGAGAAAGACTTGTTACTTTCGGGTCAAATTTAGTAGCATTAAAATTAACTTCCCAAGTTAAATTTTCTTTCTGTACAGGGATTATATTCAAGTTTGCTTCAAAACCTTTATTGGCAATGATTCCAACATTTTTAATATTGAAGTTACTTAAATCGCCTGCCCAGGTCGGAACTTTAGCAATTAGGTTTTCAGATTTTTTATCAAAATAATCTACGGATCCATTAATTCTGTTGTTTAGAATTCCGAAATCTAAACCTAAATTTTTAGTAGTTGTCGTTTCCCAAACCAAATTAGGGTTATAAACATCTGGACGTAATAAAGTATAGAAATTATTACCCAACTGATATTGAGCAGTACTGCTGTTGCTATAAGAGTAAGAACCGAAAGCAGGATAGAATGTACCTGTTTCCTGTTGGCCGGTCTTACCCCAACCCGCTCTTGCTTTTAAAGAGTTGATGACCGTAATATTTTTCAGAAAACTTTCTTCGTTTATTTTCCACGCGACAGATACTGCCGGGAAATTGCCCCACAATTGGTCTTTGTCACTTCCGTTCCAAAACGTTGAAGAACCATCTCTTCTTATGGAACCATTGATCACATATCTGTCAGCTATAGTAAATATACCTCTGGCATAAAAAGATACTAGTGTTCTTCGCGTATCTCCGGGGGTAGAAAAACTGGTATCACGGGTATTAGAATACGTTGGTGCAGCAGGCGTTATAGAGCGGGTATCCTGATAAGAGTATCCTCCGATAATATCAACGTTTGTACTGATAACTTCAATTTTTTTGACGTAATTTAAATAAGACTCAAACAATTTACTTTTAATTTCCTGAGAGTACGGACGATAAGAAGTACCAATTCTAATTGCTTCGGGATTGGTAGCTGTTAAATTATATTCATTATACGTTGCCGTGGAACCGTCACTCTTAGCATAATCATAAGACCCTGTAATATTTAATCTCAAATCAGGCAAAAAATGAAATTTGTAGTCTAATTGTAGACTTGGAATAATTCTGAATACAGATGAAATATCCCTCTTACTGTTTAGTAATCCCAATGGATTTCTTGTTCCATTTACATTCAGCCCTGTGGCAGAATTAGCAGGATCCAGCCATTCATAATATCCTCCGTAATTTGAATTTCCAGAATAAACCGGCTGAGTAGGATCAAAATAGATGGAGGCCCCGATGGCTCCGTTATCAGGAAATCTGTTTTCCGAAAAAGTTCCCTTGAAATTACCATTAACAGTTAAATGATTATCAAAAAATTTAGGGGATAAATTTAGACCTAATGAAGTCCTTCTGAATTCGTTAGTTCTTACGATTCCATTTTGTTCATTATATCCCATCGAGACTCTATAGGGTAAGCCTTTAATTCCACCTGAAAAAGACACGTTATTATCCGTTCCCCAAGCTTGCTGATAAATCTGGTCCTGCCAATTTGTATTTGCAGTTCCCAAATAAGTTTTCTGTAATGGAGTTCCGAAAGTATTGACAAAATTTCTAAACTGGTCAGCGTTCAGAACATCCACATTATCCATTTTAGTTGAAACTGAGAAATTGGTGTTGAAATTCACTCTAAATCTACCTGAAGTTCCTTTCTTGGTAGTAATTAAAATAACTCCATTAGAAGCTCTGTTACCGTAAATTGCTGCAGAAGAAGCATCTTTCAGGATATCAAATGTCTCAATGTCATTGGGATTGATTAATGCTAATGGATTTGTTGCACCACTCAAACTGTTAAAGTCTATCGGTACTCCGTCTATCACAATCAAAGGATCATTATTTATAAATGAAGAGCCTCCTCTTACTCTAATGGTAGAACCTGCGCCTGGCGCACCACTATTTCCCGTGATCTGCACACCTGGCGTTTTTCCTACAATTAATTGGTCAGCAGTAGATGCTCCTCCGTTAAAATCCTTTGAAGAAACGGATGAGATCGATCCCGTCAGGTCAGTTTTCTTCTGCTTTCCGTACCCGATCAATACCACCTCTTCAATCTTTTTCTCCTGTAGAGTGTCTGTCTGCGCATGAATCATGGTGCTGGCCAATAAGAATGCAGGCGCAATTTTTAATACCGTTGTAAAATTCTTCACAATATTATTTTTTATATAGTTTCGTTTCGTAGTAATTCTGACACAAAGCCAGTCTCGCAATTTATTAAAAAATTACAATTAACATAATTTTATTTAAAATTAAGATAATTTTATGTACATTAAACGACTATTTTAAACTAAATCGTTGCTTTTCATTTATTTACAACAAAATATGCTACACATAGCATTACGGCAGTTTTAACAAAAAGTTAAACATTTGTTTAACTAAATGTAATATCAATGGATTGCATATCTCCAAAATCGCTTTATATAAGGCATCCGTAAAACTTTCTGAGATTATCCGTATCTTTGTATTTCAAAACTATATTATAAATGTCAAACAGAAAGATGATTACGGCAGCTTTGCCATATGCAAACGGACCGGTTCATATAGGGCATTTGGCAGGTGTTTATATTCCTGCGGATGTTTACGCAAGATTTCAGAGAAGATCAGGAAAAGAGGTAGCGTTTATCTGTGGTTCGGATGAGCATGGAATTCCCATTACCATAAGAGCTAAAAAAGAAGGCGTTACGCCTCAGGATATCGTTGATAAATACCACGGAATCATCAAAAAATCTTTTTCAGATTTGGGGATTTCGTTTGATGAATATTCAAGAACGACCTCAAAAAAGCATTATGAAACCAGCCAGGATTTTTTCAAAGTTCTTTATGAAAAAGGAAAATTCACGGAAGAAGTTGCAGAACAGTATTTTGACGAACAGGCCAATGAGTTTTTAGCTGACCGTTACATCGTTGGAACGTGTCCGAATTGCGGAAATGAAAATGCGTACGGAGATCAGTGTGAAAAATGTGGTTCTACCCTTTCTCCATCGGAACTGATCAATCCAAAATCCATGCTGAGCGGAAATGTTCCTATTTTAAAAGAAACAAAAAACTGGTATCTGCCACTTAATGAATATGAAGATTTCCTGAACGAATGGATTATCGAAGGACATAAAGACGACTGGAAAACTAATGTTTACGGGCAGGTAAAATCATGGTTAAACGATGGTCTGAAACCCCGTGCCATGACCCGAGACCTGAACTGGGGTGTTCCCGTGCCGCTTCCTGATGCAGAAGGAAAGGTTCTTTATGTATGGTTTGACGCACCCATCGGCTATATTTCTTTTACCAAAGAATGGGCGGAGAAAAATGGGAAAGACTGGAAAGACTACTGGCAAAGTGAAGAAAGTGACCTCGTACACTTCATTGGAAAAGATAATATTGTATTCCACTGTATTATCTTCCCTGCCATGATGAAAGCTCATGGAGACTATATCATGCCGACAAATGTTCCTGCTTTTGAATTCCTGAATCTTGAAAATGATAAAATTTCAACTTCGAGAAACTGGGCAGTCTGGGCACACGAATATGTTGAAGATTTCCCGGGCCAGCAGGATGTGCTGAGATATGCTCTTCTTTCATCTGCTCCGGAAACCAAAGATAATAACTTTACATGGAAGGATTTCCAGACTAAGAATAATTCTGAATTGGTTGGAATTTTCGGAAACTTTATTAATAGAGTTGCCGTTCTGATTCATAAATATTATGACGGTGTTGTTCCTCAAGGCGATGTAAATGCTCCGGAACTGAAAGAAATCAATAATTCAGCAAAGGAAATTGCAGGGTTCTTAGAAAACTATGAATTCAGAAATTCTTTAACTGCTTTAATGAATTTAGCCCGTTTTGGAAACCAATACCTTCAGACAGAGGAACCTTGGAAGACGATCAAAGACAGTCCTGAAAAAGCTGCCCATTCATTATTTGTGGGAGCTCAGATCGCTGTAGCTTTAGCCCAGTTGTGTGAACCATTCCTTCCTTTCAGTTCTGAAAAACTTTTGAATATGTTTAATGTTGAAAAAGCAAGCTGGAGCGACATTGAAACAAAACCGGTTCTTATTGAAACCGGACATCAAATCAATGAATCATCTCTTCTCTTCTCAAAAATTGAAGATGATGTTATTGAGGCACAGATTCAGAAATTAGAAGATACTAAACAAAACAATAAAAAAACAAATCCTAACGCCAATCCTATGAAAGACGAAATCACTTTTGATGATTTTACGAAAATCGACTTAAGAACAGCCACCATCACAGAAGCTGAAAAAGTAGAAAAAGCTGATAAATTACTGAAACTGACTGTTGACACCGGAGTGGATGTAAGAACCGTTGTTTCAGGAATTGCAGAAAGCTTTACTCCGGAAGAGATCATTGGAAAACAGGTCATGATTTTATTAAATCTTGCTCCGCGAAAGATCAGAGGAATTGAATCCCAGGGAATGTTGTTGCTAACGACAAAAGCAGACGGTAAATTATCATTTGTTACGCCTGATGAGACTGTGGAAAACGGTATTGAGATCGGATAATTTTTAATGATAGATAAATATGAAAGACGCATAAAATTTATGCGTCTTTCTCCTTTTATATTTCTTTTTCTTCCACAAAATTCTTATCGTCTAATCTGACACAATGCTTAGTTATAGAAAGTATTGGTAAGATCCCGGATAAAAACAGTTTGGTCAGAACTTATGATTGCTTTGCAGCCCAGGTGGCAATTCCATTTATTTTTTAGTCAGTTTTGCCAAATAAGAGTCTTCGTCCTGCAACATCTTGTCTATTGTAAAACCGTTATTTTCAGCAGCATTTTTCAGCGTATTGTAATCCAGATACAGCCACTTGATCGGATCTTCCGATTCACCTTTATAATGAACGGTATAATCCAGTTCACCATAATATCCTTCTGCCGGAATATAAACCCCTCCGTCTTCATCGCGGTCAAACATGTATAAAATATCGGTACTGTCGATCAGGATCTGCCCTTTCGGATTCAGCAGAGAAGATAACTTTCTAAAGTAAAGATCAATCACGGTAAGATTCTGAAATATACCGGTTCCGTTCATTAATAAGAGAATGGTATCGAAAGTTTCTCCTGAAAAATGAAGCATATTTTCTGAAACCGCTTTTTTAACTCCTCTGGACCTGCAAACCTCTATAGATTTTGGTGAAATATCCAGTGCTGTGACATCCAGGCCCATTTTGTTCTGAAGGTACAAGGAATGAGAACCGGCACCGGCGCCGATATCCAGAACTTTTCCCTGAGATAAGCTCAACGCTTTCTGTTCGATTTCATTCATTTCTGAAAATTCTCTGAAGAGATAGTGTACCGGAAGCTCATCCAGTTCGGAAATTGAAGTTTCAGTCTGCAGATCTTCAGGATTTTCATTATGAAAATAATCGTGGATGGCCTTGCCCATTAAGTCTTTCATGTCTTATTTTAAAAAGCAAAGATAAATATTTTTAAAATACAGGATGATCTTACCGCTTTACTACATCCGGGAGTATATTGCTGGACCTATTGAGTTGTATTCCTAACAGATTGACTTTGTCAGCTAAACCCTCTTACCATCAGATTTATTTAGAAAGAGATGAGCACATTCTTTTTACGGTTATACTTCATTTTATATCACGTCCATTAGTTTTATCTATTTGCCGGTGCGGCTGTTTGCATAATATTTCCATAACTTGTATCGTTTAAACACTAGCATCATCTTATGACTAATAAAGAATTTAATTTTCATAAAGGCTATATATTTACCAAACACACTCCCGAAGAAATTTCGCATTTCGACCGGGTATTTGATGTTTTCAAGGATCTCCTCACCCATACTTCCGGTGATATCGAAGAAGCTTTTGACTGGCTTGATATGCTGGATAAAGAGTATGATATCTTTAGCGATGAGTATACCCTTGCCGATTTCGAAGAAGATTTGAGAAAACGCGGATACATCAAACGGGAAGATGATTCCGAAGACGGAAATTCCGGAACCGGAGAAGGTAAAAATATATTGACCGCCAAACTGGAAGCTGCCTTAAGGGAATATGCCCTGGAACAGATTTTCGGAAAACTTAAAAAGAGCGGTGTGGGAAACCACCGCACCACAAAAACAGGTGTAGGCGATGAACGCGACGGAGAAAACAGAAATTTTCAGTATGGAGACGATCTTTCTCTCGTGAACATGACCGAAAGCTTAAAAAATGCACAGATCAACAACGGAATTGCAGACCTCCGGCTGACCGAAGATGACCTCATCGTAGAAGAAACCAAGCACAAAGCACAAATGAGCACCGTGTTGATGATCGACATCAGCCATTCTATGATTTTATACGGTGAAGACCGGATCACCCCTGCCAAAAAGGTGGCCATGGCTCTGGTTGAACTCATTAACAGAAAATATCCTAAAGATTCTATTGACATTATTGTCTTCGGAAACGAGGCATGGCCCATTAAAATCAAAGACCTCCCCTATTTACAGGTCGGTCCTTATCATACCAATACCGTCGCCGGTCTGGAACTGGCCATGGATATTCTGCGCAGAAAAAGAAACACCAACAAGCAGATTTTTATGATTACTGATGGAAAACCCAGCTGTATCCGGCTGCCTAACGGGGAATTTTACATGAACAGCGTCGGTCTGGATGAGAAGATTGTTTCCAAGTGCCTGAATAAAGCAGCACAGGCCAGAAAACTGAAGATCCCCATTACCACCTTCATGATCGCGCAAGATCCTTATCTCCGTCAGTTTGTCAAGGAATTTACTGCACAGAATAAAGGGAAAGCTTTCTTAACCGGACTTTCAGGCTTAGGACAGATGATTTTTGAAGATTATGAAAAAAACAGAATAAAAAGAATATAATTAAGGACGAAACCGGAGGCTGACAATTTTTTGTAAATAAAGCCAATGAACCACGAAGTGGTTCAACAATACCAGCCCGGGGCTTCAAACCCGGCATATGAAGCAGAACGGTCATCAGATAACCCTCCGATTTTCTCCGATATCAATAATAAAATTAAAATGAAAAACGATATTACATTTAAAGAATTAAAAAATTCAGGATATACCGATAAAACGATCAGTGAAGAGATTCAGGCCAACTTAATTGCCAGAATTAAAGCTAAACAGCCTGTATTTGAAGGATTATGGGGCTATGAAGACTCTGTTGTGCCCCAGTTAAAAAAAGCGCTTCTTGCCGGACACCACATTAATCTGCTGGGCTTGCGAGGACAGGCCAAAACCAGAATTGCAAGAAGTATGGTAAGCCTACTGGATGAATACATGCCGATTGTAAAAGGATCCGAGATTAATGACAGTCCTTTTCAGCCTATTTCAAAATATGCCCGCGATCTTATTGCCGAACTGGGGGATGAAACTCCGATTTCATGGGTTCACCGCTCCAGCCGCTTCTTCGAAAAGCTGGCAACACCGGATGTAAATGTCGCCGACCTGATCGGTGATATCGATCCGATAAAAGCAGCAACATTGAAACTGCCGTATTCCGATGAGCGTGTTCTTCATTATGGGATGATTCCCCGCGCCAACCGTTCGATCTTTGTTTTAAATGAATTGCCGGATTTGCAGGCCAGAATTCAGGTTTCCCTGTTCAATATTTTACAGGAAGGCGATATTCAGATTCGCGGATTTCAGCTGAGAATGCCGCTGGATATCCAGTTTGTGTTTACGGCAAACCCGGAAGATTATACGAACAGAGGAAGCATTGTAACACCTTTAAAAGACAGAATCGGCTCTCAAATCTTTACGCATTACCCGAAAACCATTGCATTAGCAAGACAGATTACGGAACAGGAAGCTCTGATTTCAGCCGAAGATAAGGCACAGATCCTGATCCCGGGTCTGGCAAAAGACCTTCTGGAGGAAGTCGCTTTTGCAGCACGGGACAGTGAATATGTAGATGCAAAAAGCGGAGTAAGCGCCAGACTTACCATCAGTGCCATGGAAAATTTAGTGGCTGCCGCAAAATTACGTTTAATAGAATCAGGTGCTGAAAATACAACCGTTCGTCTGCTTGATTTCGGATCTATTATTCCATCCATTACAGGAAAAATAGAACTGGTATACGAAGGCGAGCAGGAAGGTGCTGATTATGTAGCACAAATCTTAATCGATAAAGCAGTTATGATGCAGTTTGAAAGCATTTTTCCGAGAATCTCCAAGCTCGAAAAAGAAAGCATCAGAACACCCTATACCGACGTAATCAAATGGTTTAACAACAATCAACTGGAACTGAACTACGCCGATACAGACGAAGAATTTTATACTAAACTGAATGCGATAGAACCTTTGAATACCATTATCGAAGAAAACGCTCCGGAATTAAGCACGGAAGACAAAAATTTCTGTAAAGAATTAATATTATGGGCACTGACGATCAGCAAAAAACTGGATAAATCTGAAAACCAGTCGGATTTCACTTTCGATTCAGCGGATGTGAGACAGATGTTCCGTAATTAAAAATGAATTACATAATGGCTGTTTTTGTTGTATAACAGCCTGCTGAATTTTATGAGCAAAACAAACAATAATTTAAAAAACAGGCTCCTTTGCATCAAGGGGTCTGTTTTTATTTTATCTGTTATTAAAAATCAAATGTGTAAGAAAGATTCCATATTCTTTTTCTCCGCGTATAGCTGAACAGTTCCGGAAGGACTTACAATGAGTACAATTTATAAACGATAACGACATATCACCTTTTGATGAAAGATTTATAATTATGGCCAAATTTAATTTTTATCACATTTAATAAAAATAGTAATTCATAAAATTTTTCATATTTCAAATGTCTGTTTAATTGTATGTCACCGAACTTTCACTAAAAAGTAAAACCCCATTTTACAATAAAATGGAGTTTTACAAGTGAAAAACAAGGTATCTTTATGCAGCGGGACCAGCCGCGTCTTTTATTTCTTCTAATAATCTTTTCCTTTCGCGAAGTCTTTTTCTCGCAAGGGCTGATTTTCCGCTTAATATTTTAACAAACCTGGCATATTCGAATCGTTCTTTTCCGAAATGATGGGTAAAAATGTAGATCAATACCCCAATTCCGGCTAAAATAATATATCCGAATATTTTTTTGGTCGCGATTATAATAGCATTCAGCTGAATAGATTTCAGGTTGGAAGCAACATTTTGCGGAGAAACGGTCAGTCCGTCCATATAAACCGCTAAATCTCCGATGGCTACTACCTGAAAGCGATACTGGAACCAGGAATATACAGCGGAAAAAAGCCCGACAGCCAAAAATGTTCTCCAAACCAGTATCAGTCCGATGGCAGCCAGCATGTCATCCATTTCCAGCTTATCCAGCGTATAAAACCAGACAGAGATAAAAAGCGAACCCATCCCGAAACCTTTCAGGAACATGGGTAAATACCACAGATCATAACTGAATTCCAGCACCATTGAAAAGTACATAATGAGCGCATACCCCATCATAGCCGAAAACCCGGAAAAAATATACATCTTCAGCGGAATTTCTTTTTTGAACCAGAAGATCGCCAGTCCTCCTGCTAAAACCAATCCGGGAATCATCAATAAGTTCAGTCTTGCATTCGTCAGCTGATCATAACCTAAAACTCCAACTGCGAAAGTGTTCTGAAGAGAGGTTGTGCCTAAGAACATTCCCAGGCATAAAAGCATAAACAGGCCATGCTGAACATTATTTTTCGAAAATATTCTGAATGATAGATAAGGTCTTTTTAAAGTCATCTGACGGGTGACCAGCAAAGCAAAACTTATAAAGGCAGCAATACCCGCATGAATAATATTCTCCGAATTCAACCAGTCCTGCTGTTTTCCAAATGAGAAAACATAGGCTGAAAACATAAAAGTAGAAATGAACAGCAGAATACTCAACCAGTCGATATAATGCAGCGGAACTTTCAGCGCAAAATATTGATTATGCATGAAAACCCAGTGTAAGAGTGCGAGCACAAAGCATAATACAGACATAATTACGTAAAAATGCTGCCAGTTGTACTGAATGGAGATCTCTGCTGCATAATAGGCTGAAATCTGATTCAGAACCAGAACAAAAGTGTAAAACGCCCCATAAAACATTCCCCTGTTCCCGATCATCGCCATTAACGGTAAAAATAATTCTATCGTTACCATCATTTTTAAAAATCCTATAATTAATGATGAAAAAACGAAAATCATGGGATCATAAGTGGTTGAATTGAGGTAGCTCAACAGTCCTAAAAGGACGAGCAGAACTGTCATTTTATCACGGACTTTAAACCGCATTTTCATTCTCAGAACAATCGGCATACACGCTCCCATCCCGATGGTCGTCGCATAATTGGCCCACATGAAATATTCTGTCATCGCTCCGGTTCCACTCACTACAAAACTTATATTTCCTGTATACACCCCACCCAGCGGCATTACTACTGCAAGAAGTAACACGATGAACAAAAGCTGTATGGATTTCGGAACCCAGTTATGATATAATCCTTTATTGTACATTTTTTTGAGTTTAGTGGTGTGGTTTAGATATGAGACATCGGACACGAGATATCAGATATCCAACACTCATATAAAGTCTTCACTAAAAGTCTGACATCTGACATCCGACATCTATCGATCCTTTATATCAATACTCACATTAACATTCATTCCTGCGCTCAGCTTAGCCACATCCTCTTTTTTATTAGAAGTGGTAAACTCAATTCTGACAGGAATTCTCTGCTGAACTTTAATAAAGTTTCCGGTAGAGTTATCAGTCGGAACACTTGAATATCTTGAGCCCGTTGCTGCCGAAACCGCCGTGACCACTCCTTCAAACTGCTGCCCGCCCAAAGCATCGACGGTCATCATCATTTTTTCGCCTATTTTAATATTGGGCATCTGACTTTCCAGGAAGTTGGCGGTCACCCATTTCTGGCCGTTCAGAACAATGGTAGCGATCTGTTGCCCCGGCTGAATGAGTTGTCCTTCGGAAATGGTTCTTCTGCCCATTACTCCATCATAAGGAGCTGTAATTACCGTATAGGATAAATTAATTTTTGCCATATCCAGTGCAGATTTTGTTCTTTTGATTTCAGCATCATTGATTCCCAATTTGCTTCTCACTTCCGTTGTTGAAAGATTTGCAGATTGCTTCTGACTGGCCAAGGCCTGATACGCTGCTTTCTGAGCATCATATTCTGTCTTTACCTGGTCGTACTGTTGTCTAGTAACAGCTTCCGAAGCCAATAAGTTTTTATATCGGTTTAAGTTTTGTTCGGCATTCCATAGTCTTGCCTTTGCTCCTGCGATGTTAGATTCCATAACACTTATGTTATTTGAAACGGTATTTACGGATGAACTTGTAGCAGTTTTCTGAGCCAGGGCATTCTGATAAGCAGCCTCTGCCTGGCCTAATTGTGTTAAAATTTCACGGTCATCAAGAACAACCAGGGTATCCCCTTTTTTTACCTGCTGGTGTTCTATGAATTTAATTTCTTTGATATAAGCGGAAACCCTCGTATTGATCGGGTTAATAAATTCTTCAACCTGAGCTGCTTCCGTATAGGTTTTGTCTCCCACATGAAAATATTCGCGGACCAACCAGAACAGCCCGAAACCGATCACCAGAAACACTATTATATTTGAAATGATGGCCCGTATTTTATTCTTTTTATTTTCTTTCTTTTTCGTTGCAGCGCCCGACTGTACATGTGCAGGAGATGTATGCTGAGTATTTTGTTCCTTGTTTTCCATTGTTTTGTTTTTCAGTTTTAAGTTTAAAGAGTTCCGGTAGATTTCAGAAGATTATAATATTGATACAGGACATTAATTTCTGCATTGGCATAGTCAAGCTCAGATTGTAATTTCTGGTTTTGGGCATCTATCATTTCTGCCTGTACAGCCAACTGGTTAAGATATTTGGCTTCAGTAATTTTATAGTTTTCTTCGGCTAACTGTTTAGCATCATTCAGAATATCAGCCTGCTGAATAGATTCCTGATATTTAATATAAGCTGCATTCACTGCCATATCGATATTCTGCTGTGTGAGCGTCATCACGTCCCCCGCCTGATTTTTCTGAAGTTCGCCAGCTTTTACTCTTTCCTTAGTTTTATATAAATTGTCAATATTGTAGCTCAGAGAGATCCCGGTCTGCCAACCTCCGGAGTACATATCCAACACCGGATTTCTTGTGGTGACAGGCCGTTGTACCGTATAACCTCCAAAACCTCCTATTGTAGGCATTTTATCGGTTTTTATAATCTCAATATTCTTGTCTGCCACATCGATGTTGGTTTTCGCAGATTTCATTAAAGGATTGCTTTCGTGGGCAAGACTGATATAGTAGTCCGGTCCGATTCCGGATTCTTTACTCTCCAGGCTTTCTACAGGAATAATCTCGGTATCAGTAGATAATCCTAAAGCAATACTTAAATTATAATTAAGAATCTTTTTATTATTGACCAAGGTCAGAATTCCCTGATCCAGGTTTTTGATCGCCAATTCAGCACGAATTACCTCATTCCGGGTGATCATTCCCTGCTGATAAAACTTCTGAATATTTTTGAGACGTTCCTGAGCGAGTTTTTTGTTGTTCTGAAAAACTTCCTGCTGATTTAAAATTTTATAGATATCCAAATAATTAGAGATCACCAGAAATTTCACATCCTGCTTATTTTTTTCCAGATCCAGCTCCGAAAGTTGCTCACGAAGTTCGGACAGTTCAATCGACTTCTTCACCAGACCTCCCTTGAAAATAAGCTGGCCGGCCTGAACACCGTATGAGCTCCCGTAATGCGGCATCGGAATACGGGCTGAATTTGAAAAATCTTTATCGATCGCTACCGCATCACCCAGATAAAACTGACTCACAGAAGCTGTGATGGCAGGTAATTTCTGAAGTCTTACAACATTTGTATTTTGTTTCGCAATGTCTATATTCTGTGCTGATACTTTCAGCTGCTGATGATTCTTTACTGCCAGTTCGGCGACGTCAGTTGCAGTCAGTTGTTTAATTTCCTGTGAAAAAAACAGCGCAGGAAATAATCCTATCACGAGTGATAGTGCTGTTTTTATATGATGTACCATTTTACCTTGTTTTACGGGTACAAAGTTAGCGCAATGAGAAACTCAAACAAATGTTTGAGAATTGGAAAAAGATGTTCAAATGTAAGATTTAGTTTTCGAACTGACGTCGGTACTGCGTAGGACTTTCTCCTAAGTGTTTCTTAAAAAAATGAGAAAACGAATATTGATCACTAAACCCTAGAAGAGCGGAAATCTCTGAAACAGGCTTATTGGAAGAGTTTAAGAGTACTTTTGCTTCATTCATTACTATTAAAGCAATGATTTGGCTGGCCGACCTGCCCGTAATGGCCTTCACCACCGAAGAAAGATGTCTGGTTGTAATTGATTGACGTTCGGCGTAGAACTCTACTGTTTTTTCCTGAAGATGATGCGCTGCAAGATCTGTTAAAAATACAAAAACGATTTCTTCCTGTCTCGACATCTGACTCATTGAGTTGCTGTCTTCCTGAGCAATAATTCCTGCCATCTGGTAACAGAAGACCGAAAATAAATGCTCTACAATCTCTTTTTTGTAGGTCATCTCCGTTTCAGAATCCAGAATATATTTAAGAAAATTCACGCTTTTCCAGACGACATCCATTTCATCCTGCTGAAAAGGAACACCGATATTCATCTGCTGCCTGAAATACCGGTATGTAATTAATCTATTGAATTTCAAAGACAATGCAGAAATAAACTCGCGTTTATAAGAGACCATTCGTGACTGAAAATCGTCACTCACAGAAACCATTTCGTAAATCGTCTGGGGATCTGTCACCATAAACATATTCGCAGAAAGTTCCAGGTCCCGGAAATGCTGCTTCAGCTTTATTGTTCCGCTTTTAATGAATATAAATGCCGGATTATCAGGTCGGAACGGCTTATCGACAGCAATTCGCTCGAAAATATTATGTTGGGTGAAAATTTCAACCCCGAATTTTTCTAAGGCAGACATAACACAAATGTAAGCAAAGTCCTGAGCGATTGCAAAAATTTATTATTTTAGTAACTTCCAAATTATGATATGAGAAAGATAGATTTACTTCTTGCTGAATATGGTGAAAGCCACAGAAACGCAACCAACAAATTAATTCACTGGATTTGTGTACCCTTGATCTTCTGGACGATTTTAGGCTTTATTTCTTACATTCCGACTCCGAATATTTATCTGAAGTATTTCGGCTTTCTGAGTATTGCCAGTGGTATTGCCATAATGCTGGTGACCCTTTTTTACTGCAGATTATCCTGGAGAATCGCTTTGATCATGATCTTTATAATGCTTGTAATGGAGCATTTTGTCTCCTTAATTAATATTACTTTTGGAAAAAGGTCATGGATGATTTACCTTGTCGTATTTATCATTACCTGGATCCTGCAATTTGTCGGACATAAAATAGAAGGCAAAAAACCATCTTTCCTGAAAGACCTACAATTTCTGTTAATCGGACCGGTCTGGCTTTTAAGTTTTATTCTTAAAAAAATGGGAATCAGATATTAATAATTACCGATCAGGACGGAAAAGAAGGCTTTTACTTTACTATGTTTATTCTTACAGCATTCAGTTTAAGCCTTTTTAATCCTCTAAAGCGTACACGGCAAAACTTGCCAGCCAGTGGTCACCGCCATAATTTCCCTGAAAGAGAAGCGGCAGACCGTTATTTAAAAATACGGTCGCTGTTTTTTGAAATTTCTTTTTTAAAGGATGATTATTGGGAAGAGATTGGGCTATTCCCTTCATGCACCAGGCTTTTGTAAACGATAATCCAACCAGATGAACCGTTTGGTAATCAGACAAATCACTTACTACCGGGATTTTTTCAATATTTTCAAGGCTCCGCTTTTCGTAAAAATTATCCAGCCAGTTTACAAATTCCTTTTGAGGCAGAACCCTGCGCATCAGATCTGCAATTTCCAGACTTGGCGAAAAGAAATCGGAACCGTCCGGCTCAAGATATGCCGGAGTTTTCGTGTTGTTTAAGTAAAAATATTTAGCTTTTTCGATCAGTTCATTTTCAAATGCTTTATCGCGCGCGGCTCTTGCCCAGTCAAGAGCAAAAACCATTGCAAATGCTGTGTTCGGATGAACTCCCGTTCTGTTGGGATAAGTCTGTTTCGGTAAAAAAGTCTTCCAGGAAGCTAAAATTTTATCTGTCAGGGGTTTTAAATTCTGATGCCATGCTTTAGCCTTTGGACTGTCCCAAGTCATTAATTCTTCATCCAGCTTTAAAAGCCATGCCCAGCCGTAGGTTCTTTCAAAAGTTCCCGTTAACTGATATTTTGTGAAATAATCGGCTTCTGTCTGAAGATTTTCTTTTTTAAACGAGCTGTCAAGAATTTTCTCAATCTCTTTTGCAATAGACAGATTCGGTTTTGTTTTCAGCAAGCGAACCAGCATCCAGTGCCCGTGTACCGAACTGTGCCAGTCGAAACACCCGTAGAAACTGGGATGCAGATCTTTCGGGGTTAATGCAACTTCACCGGCACTGTTAATAATATGTGCTGTTTTATTGGGATATTCCTGATTGATACAGTGCAGGGGCTTATCTGATAATTTAATTGCCACATCATCCGTCAGCTTCGGACTTTCCTGGGCATACCATAAAACAGGAAAACAAATAATTGCTAAGAGACTCTTTTTCATCCTTTAAAAATAGGAAATAATTCTTTGCTGTGACTTGCAACCTATTATAAAATTGATTCCTGATATCTTTTCATAATCTGCATTGATTAAGAAAATTAACCGTTAAAAATTCAAAATAAGCATGATTTTTGATAGGATTCAGAAAAATTCATTTATGAGAAAATTATGGGTACCACTGTTTTGCCTGTTCCTTATTCAGTGTAATAAATCTGAATCCTCAGGGCAACACGAAGTAAAAGCAGCATTAACCGACATGGTGCAAGAAGATAAAGTTGTACCACCTGCTGCAATTACTGAAAAACTTTTGCCCGATAACAAAACAACGCGAACTCAGCCTTCTAAAAATGATACAATCACAAAAAAAATCATTAAAAACGGGGAGATGAGCATTCAGGTCGGAGACATAAAAAAGGCTCAGCGACAGATCAATGATATCGTTAAAAACAATAACGCCTATATCCAGACAGAAGAATTTCATAATACTGACACCAATGAAAATTTAAATTATACGATTCGTGTTCCGCATCAGAAATTCGATCAGCTGATCAATACATTTTCTGACGGCATCGGATCAGTGGCTTCAAAAAATATTTCTTCTGATGATGTCACGGAGGAATATACTGATGTTTCTATTAAGCTCACCAATAAGAAAATTTATCTTGAGAAGTACAGAGATATGCTTAAAAGCGCATCAACTACCAAAGATATTCTTGAAATCCAGGAAAATATCCGCGAGCTTGAAGATGAAATTGATGTTTCAGAAGGAAAACTACGCTTTATTGACGACCGGGTGAATTACAGTACCCTGAATTTAGGCTTGTTTAAAGAAAAAGTAAGAAGTTCGACAACTTCCAAAATAGGCTTCGCAAGCCGTTTCGGAGACTCCCTAACCGAAGGCTGGAATAGCCTTGTGGCATTTTTCCTGGGCTTGATTTCTCTGTGGCCGTTCTTTTTACTGATTCCGGTTCTGATTTATCTCTGGAGAAAATGGAAGAACGGTAAACCCAAATAACCACACCAAAATGAATAATTGAGGTATATTTTTATTTTCTTTCATTTGCAGAAAAAAACAAATGAAAGAAAATGAAATTTCTTACATCATAAGAAGATGTATTTTAATGTCTATAATAAGCTTGGTCCCGCTCTTCTGGAAAGCGTTTATCATAGAATTTTAGTTTACGAACTTAAAGAGTTGGAACGGCAGTCCATATTTATAGATTGTCCTATCTGCGAGAATAAAAAAAATTGCAATTACTCATTCTTCTATCACTTTCCTAATACAAATACAGCCGGAATTTTATGAAGTTCCGGTTTTTGTTTCTGCCAGTCTTTTATGGTTTTTGTTTTGATCAACTCATTGTCAGAATCGTTGATATTTGCGGCAATACAAAGTTTGGTATTGGGTGATAAAAATTTAATCAGATCTTCAAAAAGCACATTATTCCTGTAAGGCGTTTCCATGAAAATCTGAGAATAACCCGTTTTCTGAACAGTACTTTCCAGCTGTAAAATCTGTTTTTTCTTTTCTCCTTTGTCAATAGGAAGATAGCCGTTAAAAGTAAATTCCTGACCGTTAAAACCGCTGGAAATTAAAGCTAAAATAATAGAAGAAGGCCCTGATACAGGAATCACTCTGATATTTTTTTCATGACACCATTTTACAATAAGATTTCCTGGATCAGCAATACAGGGAAGACCGGCTTCCGAAAGCAATCCGAAATCCTGTCCCTTCATCATCAGTTCCTGAGCTTCTTTAATGTCGGCATTTTCCGTGTATTTATCCAGTAAAAAAAGCTTCAGATCAGCCTGCTTCTTTTCAGGAGCAAAAAACTTCACTACTTTTCTGGCAGTCTTCTCATTCTCCACAAAGAAATAATCGGTCTGCATAATATACTCTTTGATTACCGGTGAAAAGTGAGTAATAGAGGTATTTTCTGAAAGGTAGGCCGGAAGTAAAAAAAGCATTTTTAATTGTTATTTATTTGTTATACAATGGCAGCAAATCTTTTTATAAAAAATTGAAACTGCTGATAATCTGTCATCTTATCCCAATACGGATTGGGAATTTTGACATGGTACCATCTTTTAAATCGTTATCTTTTATTTTAAACAAAACTAAAAAAAAATGAAGAATAAACCTTACTCTTCATTTTCATTATAAAAATTAAATTATTTTTACTGTTTAATTTTTTCCGTCAGATCCTTCACATATTTCTTAATCTCTTTATCGATTTTAGAAACATCTTTAATGGTATCACAGGCGTACATTACCGTTGAGTGATCCTTACCTCCCATTTCTTCACCAATTTTAGTGAATGTAGAGTTGGTAAATTCTTTGGAGAAATACATCGCCAGCTGTCTTGGTAAAGCAATTTCTCTTTTTCTTGTCTTCGATAAGAGCTGCTCTTTTTTAATTCCGAAATAATCACAGACAACTTCCTGAATATAAGGAATATTGATGATTTTTTTCTGGTTAGCTGCAATTTTATTAATGGTGTCTTTTAATAATTCAAGACTTAAATCTCGTTTGTAGATGGTAGAATATGCAATCACGGAATTAATCACTCCTATAAGTTCTCTGACATTGGTCTTGGTTTCTGTCGCTAAGAAATCCAGCACATCATCCGGAAGCACAATCCCGTCTCTGCTTAACCGGTCTACAATAATCTGTCTTCGGGTCTGCAGGTCCGGCGATTTTATTTCTGCGGAAAGTCCCCACTTAAATCGGGAAACAATCCTGTCCTGAATATCCATAATATCTGCAGGAGCCTTATCTGAGGTTAAGATAATCTGCTTCCCGTTCTGATGCAAATAATCAAAAATATGGAAGAAGCTGTCCTGGGTAGCCGATTTACCAGATAAGAACTGAATATCATCAATAATTAAAACATCTACCATCTGATAGAAGTTGGCAAATTCGGTCTGTTTATGAGCTTTTGCAGCTGAAATAAACTGCTGGATAAACTTTTCAGAAGACAAATAAAGAACGACTTTATCCGGAAACTGGCTTTTCACCTCTAAACCGACAGCCTGTCCAAGATGGGTCTTACCGACTCCATAACCCCCATATAAAAACAAAGGGTTGAAAGCAGTCGCACCAGGTCTTTTGGCAATCGATCTCGCCACGGTAGCTGCAAATTTATTGCTTTCCCCTTCTACATAATTATCAAAAGAAAAATCAGCTTTTAAGTTGGAATCAATATTTACTTTTCTGATTCCCGGAACCACAAACGGGTTTACTATATTGGACGAAAAACCTTTCGGCATCGTTTCCTGCATCTTTGGCGTGGGAACGGTGTTCCCCTTCATATTCATCGTAACGGGTTTTTCTAAACCTGAAGGTTTATTTTCCATTACAGAATACCATAACTTAACTCCTTTTCCAATATTTTTCTTCAGGGCAGCAGAAAGTAAGGACAGGTAGTTATCCTCAATATATTCCTTGTAAAAATCACTCGGAACCATCAATGTAAGATTATTCTGAACCAAAGAAATTGGCTGAACTTTATCAAACAGCAGGTCGAAAGATTTTTCAAGTTTCTTTAAATCAGAATTGTCTTCAGCCGCGTTTAAATTATCTCGCATAAACTGAAGGCACTTCTGCCATATCAACATTAAATTTTCATCCATAAATTATGCCCCGATTAACTCTTGGTTAGTACTTTTTTTAGAAGGATGACAAAGGTCCAATATTTTCTCTTCAAAAAAAAATATTGCGGCTATTGATTATTTAAAAATATATTTGTATGTCTAAAATACACCTTACTATGATATACACAACACACTCATTACGAGTACGTTACGCAGAAGCAGATCCTATGAAATATGTATACTACGGAAACTATGCACAATACTTTGAAGTGGCCCGAGTTGAGCTTTTCCGGAGCATAGGAATGTCATATAATGAGATTGAAAATCAAGGAATTTGGCTGCCCGTTTCCGACTATAAAATTAAATATTTAAGGCCGGCTTTATATGACCAGAAATTAGAAATCCGAACCTACATAAAAAAAATACCCGGGGTAAAAATAGAATTCGAATATGAAATTTATAATGAAGATCATGTAAAAATTACAGAAGCTTCTACTACCCTTTTCTTTCTGGATGCTAAAACAAACAGAGTCATTAAATGTCCGGATTTTCTGATGCAGCTTATTGAGAAAAACTGGGGTCTAGATTTAGAATGAAACCGTATTCAGATGATCCGAAACTTTAAACCTTCAGCTTGGAGACCTCATGACTTTTCACTACATTTAAAATTAAAATACTATAAAGTTATATGAAGATTGCATTCCTTGGGCCTCAGGCCAGCTTTACCCAGCTCGCTGCTGCCCAACTTTTTCCTGACGATGAACTTGTACCCGTGACTAATATTCTGGATTGTTTTGCTGCTGTAGAAAAAGGAGATGCCGACAAAGCAGTCGTTCCCCTTGAAAATTCTATTGAAGGCACAGTATCTATGACCCTTGACTATTTATATAAAACGCAGAATATCAGGATTGAAGCAGAAGCAGTAATGCCTATTGCTCACCACCTGATGATCCATCCAAAACATCATGCGGAAGATATTGAAAAGATTTATTCTCATCCACAGGCTTTAGCACAAAGTTTTCATTTTCTGGACACGCACTATAAAGACGTTGAAAGACAGGAGTTTTCCTCTACGGCCGCTGCTGCCAAATACGTTTCTGAGCACCCTGACCTGAAAAAGGCTGCTGTGGCCAACCAGTTTGCCGCCCATTTATACGGGTTAAAAATTATTCACCGGAATATTCAGGATTTTGAACAGAATCATACAAGGTTTATTGTTATTTCCGGAACCGGGTCTGCTTATGACAACAACCGGCTGGAATCTTTAGGAAACAAATCAGCTTTGTTAATTACCATGCCGGAAGATCATGCAGGAGGACTTCACCAGGTCCTGTCGGTATTTGCGTGGCGAAAAATGAATCTCAGTAAAATAGAGTCCAGAACTTTAAAGACTGGCCTGGGAAATTACTTCTTTTTTATCAATGTTACCGGAAAATGGCTTCCTACCCTCTATGAAAATGCATTGGAGGAACTGAAAACAATAAATGCCAAGGTAGATTTTCTTGGAAATTACAAAGAATTTTTACTAAAAAGCTGATATATAATTTACGTACTCTATTAATAATGATTCTATTATTGATCTTTTAGATGATATTTTGTCACAATCGGGTGAGTTTAATAGATGAGATTTTATATAAAATATATTTTGCGGTAAAAATGTCCTAATTATGAAATTAATCCTGTCACTTTTTATGACGGGATTTTTCAATTGAATAAAAATCACTAATGGGAGAGTATTTATACATTATATGGATGTAAATACCGAAATTCATTTCCGATATTCATAACATAAACTAATTTATTATTGTTTTATTAATCAAAAAAATAAAATTGATTAAATTATTTTTATTAATTTTAGTTAATCGCTAAAATCATTAAGACCAGAGGCATGATTTTTGTAATTATATGTCAAACTAATTAACTGAGAAAAACCATTAACTAAATTAAATTTTTAAACATGAAAACCAGAATTTGTAGTCTACTTTTAGCATTGAGCGGGATGACCGCTTTCGCGCAGATTGGGATTAATACCCCCACCCCTACTGCAACCCTTGATGTGAACGGAACTTTGAAAGTAAGAGATATTCCTCAGACAACCACACTTCCAGGTTATCAGGTTATGGCATTGAATTTGGGAAATGCGCAGGTTACGCGTTTGGACTCTCAACTACTTACGGATGCTGCGGTTACTGCAGCTACCACCAATACAAGTGTGTATGCCGCCAGAAAAACGGCAGGAGTGAACTTATTAAGTCTTGGCCTTTTCCCTACGGGATTCAGAGCTGTTAATTTCCTGACCAGCGAAAGAACCGTAGGAGCAGCGGGATTATTTACAGATACGGATAACAGCTACACGATTCCGTCTTCCGGCGTTTATGCTACTGGATTCACCTTCCGTTACGGATCGGGACTCCAGGCAGAGATCTTATCCAACTCTCCGGGAATCGGGATTGTAAGAACAAGAGCAGGAGTAGGAACCCTCATAGACAGCCGGACATTCAGTGGCGCCAATCTTGTTCTTTTGAGTTTGACCATTTCAGAAACAAGTCTGAATTCAGTTTATACTTTTCAGGCAGGAGATAAAGTTTCTTTCGGCCTCACCGGATCAAACGCACTTTCTGCCGCACTGCTGGGCTCCAGTGTTGCTTCATTCTACATTTACAAAATATCAAATTAATACATTAAACTGACTATAGATAATCCACTTTAGAAATAGGGTGGATTATTATTTGGCAGCTATTTCAGACAAATCAATTATATTTGACTGTAAATAAATCACGAATGACCTATTCAATTATTATTTTTGTTTTAATTGTTCTCATCATCTTAATCTACACCAGCCTTTATCATAAGATCAGGAGTCTGGAACATAAAATTTCAGAACTAAGCCAAAAGATAGATCAGAAAAATCAGGTTCTGCCAGAAATACAGGACAGTCCGGTAACATCCACTCGAAATATACCTGTGAATCCTGAAAAAATGAAAGACAATGATGAAGTAAACCACACCCAGGAAAACCTTCATGCTGCTGAACAGGGAGGCTGGCTTGCTTCCGTGTTTGATTTTTTGAAACAAAATGCATTAACGATCATTGGAATTTTCACCTTGGTACTGGGGATAGGATACTTCGTAAAATATGCCGTCGATAAAAACTGGATCGGCGAATCGGCGAGAGTGACAACAGGATTTTTCATAGGTGCTTTACTGATGGCAACGGGCCATTTTTTAAGAAAAAGCTACGGCACATTTTCATCTATTATAATGGGCGGCGGGATCAGTATCCTTTATTTTACGGTCACTATAGCCTTCAGAGAATATCATTTTTTTTCACAGAATGCAGCGTTCGGGATTACATGTCTCATTACCCTGGCTTCCATTGCCTTATCGTATTTTTATAAAAGTGAAATATTAATTATTTTTTCTTTAGCAGGTGGTTTTCTGGCCCCGCTGATGATCAGCACCGGGCAAAGTAACTATCTTTTTCTGTTTCTTTACTTAACGATATTAAATAGCGGAATGCTTGCCATTGTTTTCCTTAAAAACTGGAAAAGCGCAGGCTGGATCTGCTATATTTTCACCACAGCTTATCTGTTCTCCTGGACGCTTGAAAAAACTGAAATCCTGACGGTTTATTTTTATATAGCCACGTATATTATTTTCTACGTATTGGCATTACAGGAGTATATCAAGAAAAATATACTGGCCTCTTTCAGCATCTTAATGTTGGTATTAATCAATTTTTCAAGCGTTATCGGCATCGTTTATATTTTCAATCAGGAAAATTACCAGCCTGTTATGAGTTTCCCATTGGTCTTTGCCTGTATTAACATCTATTTACTATACAGAGAATACCGAAAGAAAAACTTCGGAAATTCCTATTCTGTATTTACGGCAATCAGCATCAGTTTAGTGACCATAGCTATTGCACTCCAGTTCAAAACCCATCTGATCACAAGCGTTTGGGCGGTGGAAGCAACATTATTGTTATTCATCTGGAAAAAAACAGATCTTAAGATTTTCAGAATCTGTTTTTATCTGCTTTTCCCGCTCGTCATTATCGCACAAATAATGACCTGGGCAGAGTATTTCGATGCTAAAAATTTATCTGTTATTTTTAATCCTGTTTTCCTGACAAGCCTGGTCACTGTGGCAACGACTTTTACAAACTTAATATTATTAAGAAAAATGCCGGAAAATAACCAACCGGAAAATAGCTTTTATGAAAATATATTCAAAATATTATGTTTCGGAGTTATTTATGTTTCATTTTTGCTCGAGATCATCTATCATATTTCTAAAGAATCATCTATTTTTATTACCACATATGCCCTGCTTTTCAGCATGTATTATATTCTGGCATTAATTATATTCCGTAAAAAACTGGATATCAATATTGATCTTGAATCGGGAATTGTATACCTGTTTTTACTTCTAATTTTTTACCATGTCGCATTTTCCGGAACTGAAATCGTCGAAAACGTTATTCTTCAAAATATAAACCTTACGTTTTATTTTATTTATCTTTTTTATCTGATTCCTTTTGCTTTTGTGATCTGGAGGTTCTTCACAACGTCAGGCTTCTTCAGAACGAGGATTTCGTACTGGGCAATCGCAGCGGTACTTACCATAGTTGGAAGTTACGAGCTTTACCATCTCTATATTCTTGGAAATACTGGAAGCATGTCTAATTTTTATATATACCAAAAGCATTTCCGTATATTATATCTTCCAATTATCTGGGCTGTTATAGCCAGTATATTTATTTATTCGGGATTGAAACACTACAGGCCTGAGCTGAGCAAAGCCGGTTTTTCACTCATTGGGATCATGATCCTGAAACTTTATGCGTATGATGTCTGGCAGATGGACAACGTTTCGAGAATCATCGCATTTATTATTTTGGGAATCATTCTGTTGTTAAGCTCTTTTACATTTCAGAGACTGAAAAATATTATTATCAATATGGTAGATAAAAAGAAGGAAAACAGTGGAAATAAGAGTTAATATCTTAACAAAAGACATTATTAATAGATAATATTCAAATTTTTTCAAAAATTCATTTACTTTTTATGAAATTTAACTATATTTATCGCGTTTTTAATCGTTACATATTCTATCAATTATGAAAAAAATACTTTACTCTTTTTTAATATTCTCTTCTGCAAGTTTATTGGCCCAGAAGAATCCTGCAACCAGATTTGCTGTTGCTAACGACATTGTCGGAACCGTAGACCTGTTTACCGGTAAGGAGAATATCATACAAAGCAAGCAGGTATATAAAACAGCCTCCAGCCTTCCGCAGAATCTGAAAAAATTCGGGTATATTGCTGATAACGGTTTAGTGGAATATAAGCTGAAAAAGGGATACGAAGGACAGGACAGACTGACCCTGGCACAGATCAATGAAGGGCATGGGGTATCAAAAGATTCTCCGGTATTCGTTGACGGGTATGAGTTTTCCAATCCGGATACGATGATTTATGCCGAAATTTTAAATAATGTGGAGGTAAAAGACAACAATGGTAAAAAATCAGTATTTGCCACTTCCAAACTGAAATAATTCCGAATACATATTGTTACAAAAGGATATTTCTGCGAGTATCCTTTATTCGTATTTATGATTCCATTTTTTCTTTAATTCCTCATATATTTTCTTTTCCGTAGCGTTATTTCCAGGTTCATATAATTTGAGATCCTTAATTTCTCCGGGAAGAAAATCCTGTTCTACAAAGCTTCCTTCATAAGAATGGGCATATTTATACTCTTTCCCGTAATCAAGATCTTTCATCAGTTTAGTGGGCGCATTTCTAAGATGTAACGGTACCGGGAGATTTCCTGTCTTTTTAACCAGTGCCAGTGCTTCGTTTATTGCCATATATGCTGAATTGCTTTTGGGAGAAACGGCCAGATAGATCGCCGCTTCACTCAGGATGATCCTTGCTTCAGGATTCCCGATGACATTCACTGCCTGAAAACAATTATTGGCAACGACCAGCGCATTGGGATTGGCCAGTCCGATATCTTCTGCTGCCAGAATCAGCATTCTCCGTGCTATAAACTTGATATCTTCTCCTCCCGCGATCATTCTTGCCAGCCAGTATACCGCGCCGTTCGGATCACTTCCTCTCATCGATTTGATAAATGCGGAGATGATATCGTAATGCTGCTCTCCGTTTTTATCGTACAGCGCCATGGTTTCCTGTAAAACCTCAAGAACGTCATCGTTTGTAATTTCTTTCTTTTCTGAATTAATATACTGATTCAGCACCAGTTCCACAGAATTAATAAGCTTCCGTCCATCTCCTCCTGAATATTGAATAAAAGCTTCTTTTTCAAGAATCGAGAAATCTTTTTTTTCATCTTTATTATATCTCGCAGAGGCAATATCGATCAGTTCTTCTAATTTTTCGTAGCTTAATGCTTTCAGAATATAGACCTGGCTACGGGAAAGTAGCGCGGAGACTACCTCAAAGCTTGGATTTTCTGTAGTCGCTCCGATTAAAACAATATATCCCTTTTCTACGGCATGCAGGAGAGAGTCCTGCTGGGATTTATTAAAACGGTGGATCTCATCAATAAATAAAATCGGTGATTTCCCTGAAAAAAGATTTTGTTTTTTGGCATCTTCAATAACATCACGCACATCTTTCACTCCGGAAGATACGGCAGAAAGTTTATAAAATTTCCGTCCCGATTTTTCAGATATAATCTCGGCCAGCGTTGTTTTACCGGTTCCCGGAGGCCCCCACAAAATAAGAGAATTCAGGGTGTTGTTTTCAATCATTTTCCGTATGGTCCCTTTTTCCCCGGTAAGATGCTCCTGGCCCAGAACATCTTCTAAGGTTTTAGGTCTCAGTTTTTCAGCTAATGGAATATTTTCACTCAAAATTTTTAAATTAGATTGCTAGTAATTGGTATTATTAATGGTTGCAGTGACAGCTTTAACAAGTCTGAAACTTCTAACAAATTTAAACTAATTTTCAATTTTTTACCCTATTTTTGCACTGTTTTGAAATTAACATTCAACAAAATCATCACTTTTCCTTTGGTAATTTTAATCAGATTTTACCAATGGTTTATCTCGCCCCTACTTCCCAAAAACTGCCGTTATGAGCCTACCTGTTCACACTATATGGTAAAAGCACTGCAGATTCATGGAATTTTTAAGGGGTTCTGGCTTGGAGTGAAAAGAATTTCAAGATGTCATCCATGGGGAGGAAGCGGATATGACCCTGTGCCTCCCAAGAACAAATTAAATAACTAATTAAAAAATAGCAATGAATAATATTTTTTTCAGAATCTACCTTGTCGTTTTTGCATTTCTTTCCCAATGCTTTTTTGCGCAGGCATATCCGGAAGGTCTGTCGGACGGAACTTTAAAAATCGGAACCACAGCAGTACCTGTAAAGATCTATTCTACCACAGATCTCGGTGATCTGAATGAATTCTCGGAGAAAAAAACAGGAGGGAATACGCTTGTTATTCTGAATGCATCAAATCTTGAACAGGATACTTATGGTAGCAGCTCAATGATTTTAAACAAATTTAAAGCAGAAAATTATCAGTTCTTTGATAAAGACTTTAAGCTGATCGAGAATCCGGTTACCCAGGACAATATTCAGGCTTTTAAATATGCTGTAAAATCGGATAAGCCGATCAGCGGTGCTGAAAGTGTAGCTCTGGAAACGCCTTTTAAAATCTGGGATCCTTCTACAGGTATTCACTTAGGGCCTGTAACGCTTCATTTTTATAGCCTGATGTTTATTTTTGCTTTTGGATTCGGGTATATTTTAATGACTAAAATTTTTAAAATTGATAATGTTAATCAAAAATATTTAGAGCCTCTTTTCACCTGGACCCTGATAGGTACTATTCTCGGAGCAAGAATGGGACATGTAATCTTCTATCAGCCGGAACTGTTCAGGGAAGATTTCTGGAGTGTTTTTTTACCGATCAGTACTAAGAACGGTTTAAAATTCACAGGCTTTTCCGGATTGGCAAGTCATGGAGCCACCATTGCTTTAATTTTCACGACCCTTTACTATTCATTCAAAATCATCAGAAAAAATCCTTTCTGGGTGTATGACAGACTTGGTATCGTAGTTTCTCTAGGCGGCGCATTTGTAAGAATGGGTAACTTTTTTAACTCTGAGATCGTTGGAAAGCCGGTAGATCCCAATTCCCCGTTTGCATTGCTTTTTCCACAACAGAGCAGCGAATACGGAGTAACGGTACCACGTTATCCTACCCAGCTGTTTGAGGCTTTCGGATACATTTGTTTATTTGTCCTGCTATGGATTTTATACCGGAAAACCAATAAGAAATATCAGCAGGGATGGCTGTTTGGATTATTTTTCATCATTCTCTGGGCCATCAGATTCTTTGTGGAATTTTTAAAAATGCCTCAGGGAGAAGAATTTATCGAATTTGCCGGACTGAATACCGGACAGGTTCTTTCTATCCCATTTATGATTGCCGGAGCGGTGATTATGATTTACTCTAAAAAATTTAAAATTACGGAGGCTGAAAACGGAAAGCCGGAATAATTTAAATCCAACAATAACAAGCCGGGCCTGTCGATCGACAGGCCCGGCTTGTTATTCAGCGAAATGATGATTTCATGTTGTCATTTACAAATCGATTTCAACTTTATCATTTAAATCTTTAAATACATTCCCGATTTCATTAATAACATCCGTTGGAAGCATAGATTCTTTTGAATATTTTTCTGCTGCCCGTTCAGCGGCGGTCCCATGTAGCCATACTCCAAAAACAGCAGCCTGTTCTTCCGAATATCCCTGCGCCAGCAGTGAGGTAAGAATTCCGGTAAGAATATCCCCGCTTCCTCCTTTCGCAAGCCCCGAGTTTCCGGTGATATTATAAAAGACATTTCCCTCCGGAGTAACGACCTGAGTATGATGGTCTTTTAAAACAATATAAATATCGAGTTCCTCAGCTTTTCTTCTTGCAAGTTCCACTCTCTCCAAAGAGTTTTCCGAAGGCCCGAATAACCGCTCGAATTCTTTCGGATGTGGAGTAATGATTGATTTTTTCGGTATTGTTTTTAAATTCTTTTTATCATTCGAAATAATATTCAACGCATCTGCATCCAGAACCAGCGGTCTGGTGTAATCTTTTAAAAACTGAAGTACATTTTTCTCTGTTTCAGCATGTGTTCCCAGGCCCGGACCGATTCCATATACTGACTGATCATCAGATTCAAACTGATGTACATGCTCTGTACCACTTTCTGTGAACATCGCCTCAGGACAAGAAGTCTGAATAATTTCATAACCGCATTTCGGCGCTACGGTAAACGTTAAACCGGATCCGGTTTTCAGTGCTGCCAGTGTAGATAGAACAGCAGCGCCCATTTTCCCATAGCTTCCTCCTATAATACAGGCTTTACCATATGTCCCTTTATGTGAAAAATCCTGTCTTGGTTTAAAGATGGTTTTAATCATTTCCTCATCAGTGACAAAGTTTTTTGTATCGGTTTGAGCAACGTATTCTTCACTTAAATCAATATTCAGAACCTTTACCTTACCTGTAAATTTTCCCGTTTCAGGATGGAGAAAACTCTTTTTCCAGAATTGAAAGCTAAGCGTATAGTCTGATTTGAGTACGGAACAGGCTTCCGTAGAAATGATATCCGGAAAAAGTCCCGAAGGCGTATCGATGGATATTTTCACATTAGGCTTTCTATTCAGAATCTCTATAAGATCTTTAAAATCACCTTCTACCTCTCTGGATAAACCTGTTCCGAACAGCGCATCAATAATGATAGTCCTTTTATCAAAACGGTAATTTTCCGCTTCGCTCAGATTTCTGATCATGATCCCTGAAAGTTCTTTAAGTTCTCTGAAATTTTCGGCGGCATCTTTCGAAAACTTTAGTTTGGGGTTAACAAATACATCGATATCAAAACCCTTGAGGTAAAGCATTCTGGCAATGGCCAGACCATCGCCGCCATTATTTCCGTTGCCACAGAATATGGCAAAATTCCTGTGATTCTTACAATTATCTGTTATCCATTTTACACATGAATGGGCTGCCCTTTCCATCAGGTGGATTGAAGAAACAGGTTCGTTTTCAATAGTATACCGGTCTCCTTGTCTGATCTGTTCTGCTGTAAAAATTTTCATACCTACCAATCTATCTTTTTACACATTGTGTGTACATCAATTTACGAAACTATTCCTATTTTTTTTGTACCAAAGCGTTAAAAATACTAAAAGTTTTCATACTTTTATTTTTGAAAAAACATTTATTAAAAAAATATAAATTATGGGATTTTTAAAAGAATTCAAAGAGTTTGCCGTTAAAGGCAATGTGATCGATCTTGCAGTCGGTGTCATCATTGGCGGGGCATTCGGAAAAATTGTTTCCTCATTGGTAGACGATGTTGTCACACCACTTCTGCTGAATCCGGCCATGAAAGCTGCACATGTTGAAAACATTAAAGAACTGTCCTGGAACGGAGTTACCTACGGAAACTTTCTATCAGCAGTGATAAACTTCCTGTGCATCGCATTTGTTCTCTTTCTGATGATCAAAGCCATCAACAGGGTATCCAAGCCTAAGGAAGAAGCTGCACCTGTTATTACGGAGGACCAGAAATTATTAATGGAAATCAGAGATTTACTCAGAAGCAAAAACAATATATAAAATAAAACAGCACCTTATTGAGGTGCTGTTTTATTTTTATCCTTTTATTTAGTATCGACTACTGAATCTGTAAGATGCTTGAAATCTGCTCTGCCAGAGATAATCCGATTCTGTCCTGAGCTTCCAGTGTAGAAGCCCCGGTATGAGGAGTCAAAGATATTTTCGCGTGGTTCAGAATTTCTTTTGAAGGAGTAGGCTCATTAATGAAAACATCAAGACCGGCGAACTTCACCTTTCCTGAATCTAAAGCTTCAATCAGAGCAGCTTCATCGATTACTCCGCCTCTTGAGCAGTTTACAATTGCTACTCCGTCTTTCATGATGGCAAACTCATCTTTGCCGATCATATATCCATCTTTCTGAGCCGGTACGTGAAGGGTAATAAAATCCGAATGTTTCAGCACTTCCTGAAGCGGTTCTGTTTCGATTTCCACATTGATGAACTGATGATTGTAAAAAGTCACTTTTATACTTGCTTTTCCTACATTATTATCTGCAGCAATGACTCTCATTCCAAGTCCGAGAGCAATTTTTGCTACTTCCTGCCCTATCCTGCCCATTCCTACGATACCGATGGTTTTACCTTTCAGCTCTATACCTTTTGCGTATGCCTTTTTAAGATCGGCAAATTCCGTATCTCCTACCAGAGGCATTTTTCTGTTAGAGTCCTGTAAAAATCTTGCTCCTGAAAACAGGTGGGCAAAAACAAGCTCAGCAACCGATTCTGAAGAGGCAGAAGGGGTATTGATCACGTGAATTCCCTTCTCCCTTGCGTACGCTACATCAATATTATCCATTCCGACTCCACCTCTTCCGATGATTTCTATCGACGGACAATGATCTATAATATCTTTTCTCACCTGGGTAGCACTTCGTACTAAAATAGTACGGATTTTGTGCTCATTAATATAATCTACCAGAAGTTCCTGGGGAACTTTTGTAGTAATCACCTCAAATCCTTTTTCTGTCAGTGCATCAATTCCAGACTGATCCAGACCGTCGTTTGCTAAAACTTTCATAATACGTTATAATTATATAAAAAAAATTAAAGATTAAAAGATTAATAAAATTTACGGGGCTGTAAATAATTTAATCGTTTAATCTTTATTTTATCATTTTAATCTTCTTCTTTGAAAACCTCAATGGTTACCTGTTTTTCCACCAAGTCAGTGAATTTGCCTTTATATCTTGTAGCTCTTACCAGATGATTATCGATCCAGTGGTAGTTTCCGCCCCTTGGCTTTCCGCACAAAACGCTGTGGTATTTAAACCCGTGTTTATCCAGCCAGTCGATAGTGATCTGTTTCAGATTTTCTGTTCTGGAGGTAAAAAAACAGATCTGGTGACCTTCATCATACCATTTATTGATGGTTTCAAGAGCGTCAGGAAATGGTTCACAGGTCACCATTCTATCGGGTTCTTCATTAGGAACATCTTCCGTTATGGTTCCGTCGATATCAATTAAGTAGTTTTTTACGCCGTCCTTTAGTACCGGACTTAAGTGTTCAATGTATTCTAGTTCCATCATGAAATTTTGAATTGCAAAGTTATGACTTTTACATTAAAAAGGCTTCTTAAACTTAGTTTATAATTAAAAAATTACTCAAAACGACGTTATTTAATAAACAACAGTTGTAGTATATCCATTACTATGCTAACTGACTGAATGTTTCCTTCACCTCAGCGGCACGCATCAGCAGACATGAGTTTCTGATATTTTATCTGCCTGACCAATCATTCTTCCCGTAATAATTTCAGTCCGTTCTTTCATTCATATTATTAAATGATAGTAAAAATGCTGATCCAATGTCTGGATTTTTATTTGATGACTTATTTCCAGTATGAAGTGCTGTAAAACTTTATTAGATTGTGTTTATGGTCGCGACAAATCTGTGAAAATACGTATACTTATTTTTAATTTAACTGCTGCATGCCTTATCAAAAAACATGATGTTTTACAAAAAATTTCCAAAATACATTTATTACACTTACATTTGTAAGAATGGAAGAATTTGTAGTTTTAGTAGATCCTGAAGACAATGTTCTAGGTCTGATGGAAAAGCAGCAGGCCCATGTGAACGGCTTATTACACCGTGCTTTTTCCATATTTCTGTTCAATACCAAAGGAGAGATGCTGCTGCAGAAAAGAGCGGAAGGAAAATATCACTCGCCTATGAAATGGACCAACACCGTCTGCTCTCACCCCAGACAGGAGGAAAGCTATCTTCAGGGAGCCATGCGCAGATTAGAAGAGGAACTGGGCATCCAAACGGATCTTACAGAAAAATTTCATTTTATTTACAAAGCCAATGTTGGAGGCGGACTCTGGGAACATGAACTGGATCATGTTTTCACCGGAATTTTTGAAGATGAATTTCAATTCAATCAGGATGAAGTGGCTGAAGTACGATACATCTCCCCTGAAGACCTGGACTGGGAAATGGCTGAAAATCCTGAAAACTTTACAGAATGGTTCAAGATCATTCTTGAAGAATATAAACACCACTTTTAGAGTCATGAAAAAAATCATTCTGGCATTTGTCTTTCTATCGGGACCACTATTTCTGTCACAAAAAGCAGGGATATATGACAGTCCTAACTACTCCATCAATGTTCCTGAAAACTGGAAAGCGACCAATGACAGCGATATTGTCAATGTGTTTCCTTCCAATGAAATCGGAGCCATTACCATATCTGAATATCATGACCTGGAGATTCCGAAAGAAGAAATAAAGAAATTCATCCTTGCTCTTTATAAGTCTCCAGATGATGAAAATAAGATAAAAAGCAGTAAAAGCAAAAAAGGATATACCGAGTATTTTTACGAATATTTCGACGAAAAAGACCAATTATTCTGGGTTACCAAAGTGTTTCAGAAAGACAAAGCGCTGTACCTGGTTTCCATCAACTGCGGTCAGAAATACTGGAACGGGAACTATATGAGTCTTTTTCAGGATACCTTTAATAGTTTTAAAATAAAGAAATAAATTAAATATGAAGAAAACAGCATTGTACGATAAACATGTTTCTTTAGGAGCCAAAATCGTACCTTTCGCAGGTTTTGAGATGCCTGTACAATATTCAGGAGTAACGGAAGAACATTTTGCCGTAAGAGAAAAAGCAGGACTGTTTGATGTTTCGCACATGGGGCAGTTTTTTGTGGAAGGTCCCGGTGCCAAAGATCTTTTACAGCTGGTCACCACCAATAATGTAGATGCTCTGGAAAACGGTAAGGCTCAGTATTCTTGTCTTCCGAATGAACACGGGGGAATTGTAGACGACCTTATTGTTTACAAAATGGAAGACGATAAATATTTTGTGGTTGTCAATGCCTCAAACATTGAAAAAGACTGGAATCACATTGTAAAATTTAATAAGTTTGATGCTACTTTAACCGATGCTTCAGACGATATGTCCCTATTGGCGGTTCAGGGTCCGAAAGCTACTGAAATTCTTCAGAAACTTACAGAAACCAATCTTTCTGAAATTCCTTATTATCATTTCACAATAGGATCTGTGGCGGGAGTTGACCAGGTTATTATTTCAAATACAGGTTATACGGGAAGCGGAGGCTTCGAGATTTATTTTAACAATGAATCGGCGGAAAATCTTTGGGATGCGATCATCGAAGCGGGTCAGCAGGAAGGAATTATTCCTTGTGGTTTGGCTGCCAGAGATACTTTGCGACTTGAAAAGGGATTCTGTCTTTACGGAAACGATATCGATGATACCACTTCTCCGATAGAAGCAGGATTGGGATGGATCACAAAATTCGACAAAGAATTTATTTCTAAAGATACTTTTGCCAAACAGAAAGAAGAGGGCGTAACCAGAAAACTGGTTGCATTTGAACTGACTGATAAAGGTGTTCCAAGACATGATTATCCGGTTGTGGATGCTGAAGGTAATGTGATCGGAAAAGTAACTTCAGGGACTCAGTCTCCTATGAAAAAGGTCGGTTTGGGACTTGCTTACGTGGATAAACCTCACTTTAAACTGGGTTCTGAAATCTTTATTCAGGTAAGAAACAAAAATATTCCTGCAAAAGTCGTAAAGGCTCCATTTGTCTAAAAGATGAGCTCAATCTAAATAAAAAACCGCCTGATCACTGCTGATGAGGCGGTTATTTTTTTGGAGCTTATTCCGGCTATCCGCTATATCTTTTTGCCATACCTGGTCCGGCATCCAAAAAGGATGTCGCTTCTATCCGGGCTAAAATGACGGAGATCCTATTTTTTGAATGACTTTTGAACGGGTATATTCTTGATTGGTTAAAGACCTAACGGGTTTTTGAAATCCATCAGGTTTAATGTTATAAGATATAAAATAGTCCAGTCATTCCTACGGCGGCTGATTTTTACTTTCACTCAGAAACATATTTTACAAAAGAAGCGCCGTTTCCCATATTCAAATGCAGTCTTTCAATTAAAAAACGGATATCTTTTAAAAAATTGTATTTCAAATATCCCTCTTCTATACCATGGCCCCAGCTTACTTTTTGATAAAACTCAGGATTTTTCACTAATGCATTTTCCAAATCACTCAGTTTCGCATACAGATGTTGTATACTTATAAAACCTTCATAATCTTCAGTATAACTCCAAAAATCCAACCACTTCAGGTCGATATTTAACACTTTTTCAACCTGCCTTAACAATCGATCTTCATCACCTGCATCCCCGTTTCCTGTCATAATCAGGTTCAGTCCGTTTATAGGATCAAAAAAATACCTGTCTTTTAATTCCAAATACAAGTAAAGAGGTTCTTCTACATCAAAAATAAAACAGATCTCCAATCCTAATCCCATACCTTATATAACACCGAAGAACTTCTGTAATTCTTCAATGTTTTTCTTATCATTTCCTACAAAAATCTCTTTATCGGTAAGAAATACCGGACGCTTTAGAAAGGTATAATGATCCAACAGCAATTCTTTAAAGTCTTTTTCTTCCAGGGATTTTATATCCAGACCTCTCAATTTGATCTGGGTAGATTTTCTACTGAACAATGCCTCGTAAGAATTTGTTTTTTTATGCATCTCCTCCAACTCTTCTGCCGTAACCGGTTCTTTTTTTATCTCACGGAGTTCCCAATCCGAAAGATCAAACTGTGCTAAATTTTTTCTGCACGTATCACACGTATTAAGGTAAAATACTTTCTTCATTATTATTTAAATATTGTATTGATTCATATTCAACATTATTGACGTTTCAGGATTCAAAAGTAGGATTTAATCTAAGATTCTGAAAATTATTAATACCTTTATTCCATTAAAAATTTTGTGGAAATGGAAAATACCCCTATCACTTTTCAGTTTATTTCAGAGCCTTCAGATGTGAACTACGGAGGGAATGTACATGGAGGAAGCGTGATGAAATGGATCGATCAGGCAGGATATGCCTGTGCCACGACATGGAGTGGAAATTATTCCGTAACGGTTTATGTCGGAGGAATCCGTTTCTATGAACCTATTAAGATCGGGGAAATTGTAAAGGTGGAAGCTCAGGTGATTTATACCGGATCTTCAAGTATGCATATTTCAATCAATGTATTTTCAAGAAATCTGAAACAGCCGAATTTCGATAAAAAGACTCACTGTATTATTGTTTTCGTAGCTGTAGATGAAAATGGCAAAAAGCTTCCTGTTCCCAAATGGATACCTGAAACTGAAGAAGATAAACAGCAGGAACAATATGCCAAGCGCCTGATGGATCTCAGAAAACAGATTGAAGATGAAATGAAACCGTTTTTATAATGACCCGGGAAGATTTTATAAAACTGTCATCACTGGGATTTTTGGGCTTGTATTCCTGTGGGGCTTCTGCTATGAAAATAAAAAAACCATTGGCTATTCAGCTGTACACGATCCGGGATGCGGTTTCGGAGAATCTGGAAAAAGCACTGGAGAGACTGGCTGAATCGGGCTTTTCACAATTGGAAATCTATGGTTACAACGGAACATTCTTTGGAAAAAGTAGAAATGAATTTAAAACTATTTTAAATAATGTAGGTTTAAAGGTTATCAGTTCCCATCATACGACAGGAATTCTGCATCCGGAAAAAGGAACTTTAATGACTGATTGGGAAAAATCTGTCGAGGACCTGTACTACATCGGTTCAAAATATATGGTTTGTTCCTATCTTTTCCCTGAAGAAAGAACAGCTGAAAACTATCAGAGACTGCCGGAACTGTTAAATAAGGCAGGAGAAGTGACAAGTAAAGCAGGAATACAGTTCGCTTACCACAATCATGATTTTGAATTCGAGAAATTTGATGAGCAGCTGACGGTTTATGACTTTATATTAAAAAATTCATCCTCCGATCTGGTGAAGATGGAATTGGATCTGTATTGGATCTCAAAGGCAGGTTTTGATCCATTAGTCTATTTTAAACAATATCCCGGAAGGTTTCCTCTCTGGCATGTGAAAGATATGAAGGCGGGGACAAAAGAATTTACAGAAATCGGAAACGGAACAATCGATTTTAAAAGGATTTTCGAAGCCAGAGATAAAGCCGGTCTTGACTGTTGGTTTCTGGAGCAGGATGCGAGTGATAAAGATATCTTCAAAAGCATCAGCATCAGCAAAAAATATATCGCGAAGCAGCACTATTTTTAAAATAATTTTTATCTTTGCAGTACAAAGGAAATGGTGTTCTTCCTTACCCAACCGCCCCGTTTTAAACGGGACTGATGACGCCTGATTAAGAGATTATTAACCAATAACTGATCAGGAACAATCATGTCAAAAAATCAACGGACACTACTTCAAAAAATATTTTTTTTCATTCGCTTTTTTTTCAGAAAATTTCCCGCTTTCCCTTTTGTTCTAAAATGGCTTTGCATCAGTCTTGTGATCGGATTACTTACAGGAACTGCTTCTGCCGGCTTTTTACGGTCTTTACAGTGGGTAACTGATTTCAGGGAAAGTCATATCTGGCTGGTTGGTCTGCTCCCTGTTGCCGGTTTTCTGATCGGACTTTTATATCATTATTTCGGAAAAGAAGTAGAAGCCGGAAATAATATACTGATTGAAAATATTCATCAGCCTGAAAAAACGATACCTTTCAAAATGGCACCTTTAGTATATCTAGGCACGATAGCCACACACCTTTTTGGAGGTTCTGCCGGACGGGAAGGAACTGCACTTCAAATGGCTGGAGCGATCGCCGATCAGTTTTCCAGGCCTTTCAAGCTTAATGACAACGAAAGAAGAATTTTACTTATTTCCGCTATAGCTGCGGGTTTTGGTTCGGTATTCGGAACGCCTCTGGCGGGAGCTGTTTTCGCACTTGAAGTGTATCTGATCGGAAAAATCCGTTACAATGCCATTTTTCCGGCTTTTGCTTCAGCGGTTTTAGCAAATTGGGTCACTGAGCTTTGGCACGTACAACATACGCACTACCTTATTGATTTTATTCTGAAACCCGGGTTTCTTCCTTTTGTATACTGTATTATAGCAGGAATTATTTTTGGAATCTGTGCAGCAGCCTTCAGCAGGATCATTCACAGAGCGGGCTCCGTTTTTACATCTTACATAAAATATCCTCCTTTTCGCCCTGTTATCGGGGGAATTATCATAACTGTACTGGTATTGATAATGGGCACGACACGCTATATCGGCCTGGGAATTCCGGCAATTTCAGAATCTTTTGAAAAACAGCTGCCTCTATATGATTTTGTACTGAAAATGATATTCACAGTCATCACCCTGGCTGCAGGATTTAAAGGCGGTGAAGTGACTCCCCTGTTCTTTATCGGGGCCACTCTTGGCAGTGCATTGTCTCTATTTATTCCATTACCGTTCGGCTTACTTGCGGGTATGGGATTTGTAGCCGTTTTTGCAGGGGCAACCAATACTCCTCTGGCCTGTATGCTGATGGGAATTGAATTATTCGGAGCGGAATGTGGTATTTATATGGCCGTGGCGTGCATTGTATCTTATCTGTTTTCAGGAAATAACAGCATTTATAAGAAACAGAAAATCGGCGAAGCAAAGAATACAAGATTTAACAGCCTCAATAACCGGCGTTTTTCCGACCTGTAAGGCATTGCCTTTTGAAGGCGAGAATATTGAGGATCAGTATCAAAAGTTGGGGAGAAAAATTAATAATTGTAATTTTACCAGATGTCATCTGAGAAAGAATTATTAAAATTACTGTTACCGGAGTATCTGGTTGAATACTTTGATATAACCCATTTTG
>Ga0308157_10000414_pt1 | contig 147404 bp, 138 predicted proteins | sample PhyBR1_FD_201035 | JGI IMG/M metagenome (GOLD analysis project Ga0308157, IMG submission 201035) | Phyllosphere microbial communities from UC Gill Tract Community Farm, Albany, California, United States - DLSLB.R1 | ecosystem: Host-associated > Plants > Phyllosphere > Unclassified | place... | reverse complement strand
GCATCCGTTTCGATGTCAAACTGACGGTGGCCAGGCTGCGACAGCACCGACAGATCATCGACCTGATGGTAGCCGGCGTCCACCGCGCCATACCAGCCGTTCGGCTCAGCCGATGCGGCGCCGGCCGTGATCAGGCCCGCCATCGCAACGCCGGCAAGAAGTTTCAGCTTCATCTTAAGTCCTCATACTTGTGATTGTCTGATGCTCACGCATTGTACACGCGACACTCACGGGGCCGAACGACATTGTGGCCGTGGGGTTCCCGATTATCGCCTGCAATGCGACAACTGTGGCGCCGTTTCAACATAATTTCTCTGTTTCGGCTTGCGGTTAACCAATCGACGGCATTTCAACGCCTTCAAACGCTCGGCTCGCGCGCCGCTGCAGAATGCTGAGGCGCCGGTCTTATCGCATAGTCTCATCGCATATGGGGTGCGCCGCCTGGTTTCCTTGAAGTTGGCCAAGGGCTAGTGAAACGTCCTGATCTGACGGTGAGGATGCGCGATGACCATGAAGTTTGACGGGCGGGTGGCGATTGTGACGGGCGCTGGCGGCGGCCTGGGGCGCGAGCATGCGCTGGCGCTTGCGGCGCGCGGCGCCAGGGTGGTCGTCAACGACCTGGGCGGGGCCCGCGACGGCTCGGGCGCCTCGGCCACGGCGGCGGAATCCGTTGTGGCCGAGATCGTCGCGGCGGGCGGCGAGGCCATGGCCAACGCCGCCTCCGTCACCGACTTCGCTGCGGTTCAGGCCATGGTCGCCGAGGTCATGGCCAAGTGGGGCCGGGTCGACATCCTAGTCAACAACGCCGGAGTTCTGCGCGACAAGACTTTCGCCAAGATGGAGCTGGACGATTTCCGCTTCGTCATGGACGTGCATCTGATGGGGGCGGTCAACTGCACCAAGGCGGTGTGGGAGATCATGCGCCAGCAGAACTACGGCCGCATCGTCATGACGACCTCGTCCTCGGGCCTCTATGGCAATTTCGGCCAGTCCAACTACGGCGCCGCCAAGATGGCGCTGGTCGGTCTGATGCAGACCCTGTCGATCGAGGGGGCCAAGAACGACATCCGCGTCAACTGCCTGGCGCCCACGGCCCATACCCGCATGACCGAGGATCTGGGCGCCGCCCTGCCTCTGGAATTGCTGGGGCCGGCCATGGTCACGCCGGGCCTGCTGTATCTGGTCAGCGAGGACGCCCCCAGCCGCGCCATTCTGGCCGCCGGCGCCGGCGGCTTCGAGCGCGCCTATGTCACCCTGACGCAAGGGACCTGGATCGCGGGAGAGGATGCGCCCGAACAGGTCGCGGCCCGCTTCGCCGAGATTTCCGACCGGACAGGAGAGATCGTTCCCGACATGGGCGGCGCCCAGGGCATGATCGAACTGACCAAGGCTCAGAAGCATCACAGCGGCTGAGTGCTGATATCTTGCGTTGACCCGACGGCAATCGCCTAGGGTCGAACTCCACTCCGCGCTCAAGCCGCGAGCGACCGCGTCGCGAGCGATAGCGCCCTACAAGGAAAGAGCATCGCAGATGCGTGAAGCCGTCATCGTCTCCACCGCCCGCACCCCGATCGGCCGGGCCTATCGCGGGGCCTTCAACGACACCCAGGCGCAACAGCTGGGCGCCCACGCCGTGCGTCACGCCGTCCAGCGCGCCGGCGTCGATCCGGCCGAGATCGAGGACGTGGTCATGGGCGCGGCCTTGCAGCAGGGCTCCACCAACCAGAACGTCGCACGCCAGATCGCCCTGGCGGCGGGCCTGCCGTCGGTGGTGGCGGGCATGACGCTGGACCGCCAGTGCGCCTCGGGCCTGATGGCCATCGCCACGGCGGCGAAACAGGTGATGGTCGACGGCCAGACGGTGGCGGTCGGCGGCGGACTGGAGAGCATCTCCCTGGTCCAGAACCAGCACATGAACCTGTATCGGATGCAGGACCCCGCCCTGCTCAAGCTGGCGCCGCATATCTACATGTCCATGCTGGAGACCGCCGAGGTCGTCGCCGCCCGCTATGGGATCAGCCGCGACGCCCAGGACGAATACGCCCTGCAATCGCAACAGCGCACGGCCCAGGCCCAGGCCGAAGGCCGCCTGGACGCCGAAATCGTGGCCATGACCACGACCATGCAGGTGGTGGACAAGGCGACGGGCCAGGCTTCGGCGAAGGAGATCACCCTGTCGAAGGACGAGGGCAACCGCCCGGAAACCACGCTGGAGGGCCTGCAGTCGCTCAAGCCCGTCTTCGGCGGCGGCGAGGAGATCGAACAGGGCCGCTTCATCACGGCGGGCAATGCGTCCCAGCTGTCGGACGGCGCCTCGGCCTCGGTGCTGATGGAGGCGAAGGAGGCTGAGAAGCGCGGGCTGCAACCGCTGGGCGCCTATCGCGGCATGGCCGTGGCGGGCTGCGAGCCGGACGAAATGGGCATCGGCCCCGTCTACGCCATCCCCAAGCTGCTGAAGGCGCATGGCCTGACCGTGGACGACATCGGCCTGTGGGAGCTGAACGAGGCTTTCGCCTGCCAGGTCATCTATTGCCGCGACAAACTGGGCATCCCCAATGAGCGTCTGAACGTCTCGGGCGGCGCCATCTCCATCGGCCACCCCTATGGCATGTCGGGCGCACGGATGACCGGCCACGTCCTGATCGAAGGCAAGCGCCGCGGCGCCAAATACGGCGTCGTCACCATGTGCATCGGCGGCGGCCAGGGCGCGGCGGGTCTGTTCGAGATTTACTGATCCTCTGAACCACAGCCTTCTCCCCCTGGGGGAGAAGGACGCTGCTCCCACTCCGTCCGCCGCGCCTCCATCAACGTGAACCAGCGGGCGCGCAGCGCGGCGGGGCGGCCCGGATAGCGGTCGTCGAGGAAGTCGGCCTCGACCACGCGGTCGGCGCGGAAGGTGCGGAAATCCTCGCGCGTCTCGCACCAGGCGACCAGCAGCCGGGTCGTGTCGTGATAGCCGATCAAGCAGGGCCAGACGACGCGCAGGGTCTCTCGCCCCTGTTCGTCGGCGTAATGCAGCCGCAGCTTGCGTCCGGCGTGGATGGCGGCGCGGACGCGGGCCATGTCCAGCGTCTCGACGGCCTGTTTCCAGGCGGGCGGCGTCGACACCGCCGGCTCCAGCACTACGGGGCGCAGGCGCTCGGGCACGGTGGCGGCGATCTTGGCGATCAGGTCGCGCGCGGCCCGGGCCAGGGCGGGATCGCCGCGCCCCGCCACCCATTGAGCGCCCAGCACCGCCGCCTCGACCTCGTCCGACGTCAGCATCAGCGGCGGCATGTCGAAGCCGCCGTCCAGCACATAGCCTATGCCCGCCTCGCCCCGGATCGGCACGCGCTGGCCCATGAGGGTGGCGATGTCGCGGTAGATGGAGCGTTTCGACGTCTCCAGCTCGACGGCCATGACCTCGGCCGTCACCGGCTTGGAGGACCGGCGCAGCACCTGGATGATCTGAAAAAGCCGGTCGGCGCGTCTCATGATGTTCCTTTGGGCGCTATCGCTCGGCGCGCGGCGCCTCGCTGCTTGAGCGCGTGTTGGGCGCTACCGCGAACGACGCGGTCGTTCGCTGCTTGAGCGCGGCTCCTTTTCCACAGTGACAAGTCATTCTGCATGATCGCTGCTGACAGCATGCTGGCAGCAGGGTGGCGGTAGTCAATCCCTGTCGGCGGCGAGGGGCTGCCGACGCGCTCAAGCAGCGAGCGACCGCGTCGCGAGCGATAGCGCAAAAAAAGTGGAGGACCTGACCATGCTGACCCTGTTTCACGCCCCGCAATCGCGCTCGTCCCGGCTGGTCTGGCTGGTCGAGGAACTGGGGGCCGACTGCATGATCGAATACGTCGCCATCCGCCGCATGGACGGCTCGGGCATGGCCGACCCGAAGAATCCGCATCCTGACGGCAAGGTTCCGGCCTTGCTGCACGACGGCGCCCTGATCACGGAATCGGCGGCGGTGGCGCTGTATCTGACCGGCCTGCATCCCGAGGCGGGGCTGGGCTTTCCGCCTGCATCACCGCAGCGGGGCGCTCTGCTGACCTGGCTGTTCTGGGCGGCGGGCGAGTTCGAACCCGCTCTGTGGAGTCAGTTCAGCGGCGAGACCGCAACCAGCCCCTACGCCAGGGCCCGTTATGACGCCGCCGTGGACCGTCTGCTGGAGGCGCTGTGGACCGGCCCTTATCTGATGGGCGAACAGTTCACCGTCGCCGATGTGATGATCGGTTCGACCATCGGCTGGGCGCGCGGACATCTGCCGGACAGCCCCCTGCTGGACGCCTATCTGGCCCGGCTGGCGGAGCGGCCCGCCCATCAACGGGCCATGGCCCGCGACGGCGAGGTCATCGTCACGGCGGCGGCCTGATCCACCGTCAGGCGGCGGCGTCCTGATGGCCGTCGCCGCCGGTCGGGCGCTCAACGGCCCTGAGCGTGGCCACGAAGTCGTCGCGCCAGACGCCGACGTCGGTGTCGCGCACCACCTGCATCAGCGACTCCCATTTTCGCCGCCGCTCCTCCAGCGGCATGGTCAGGGCGCGTTTGATGCCGTCGGACAGCTCCTCGCGGCTGAAGGGATTGACCAGAAGGGCCTCGCCCATCTGTTCCGCCGCGCCCGCAAAGCGCGACAGCACCAGAACGCCGGGGTCTTCAGGATTCTGGGCCGCGACATATTCCTTGGCCACCAGGTTCATGCCGTCGCGCAACGGCGTCACCAGCCCGACCCGCGCGGCGCGGTAGATGCCCGCCAGCTGGTCGCGGCGATAGGTGCGGTTGATGTAGCGGATCGGCTGCCAGTCCATGTCGGCGTATTCGCCGTTGACCCGCCCGGCCAGGGCGTCCAGCCGACCGCGAATGTCCTGATAGGTGTCCACGTCGTCGCGGCTGATCGGCGTCACCTGCAACAGGAAGACCTGGCCGCGCATGTCGGGATTGTCGGCCAGGAACTGCTCATAGCCCAGCAGCCGCTCCTCCAGCCCCTTGGAATAGTCCAGCCGGTCGACCCCCACCATCATGGAGCGGAAGGCCGCCGACGACGCCATCCGCTCATAGGTCCGCCGTCCGAAGGTGGAGTTGCGCGCCTTCAGGAAGCCCTCGACGTCGATGCCGATGGGAAACACCCCCGCCTGCACCGTCTTGCCGAAAGCCTCCAGCGCATCATTGGGCAGCAGCTTGCCGTTGACGCTGGGCTCGGACGCCACATAGTCGCGGAACAGGTCCAGCCATTCGCGGGTCTGGAAGCCGATCAGATCATAGTCGAACATCGACTCCACCAGCCTGCGGTGGTGGGGCAGGGTGACCAGCAGCTGGCGCACCGGCCAGGGGGTGTGCAGGAAGAAGCCGATCCGGTTCTTCACCCCGCGCCGCCTCAGATCACGGGCCAGAGGGATCATGTGGTAGTCGTGAATCCAGATCACGTCGTCCGGCTGGATCAGCGGGGCCAGCACCTCGGCGAAGCGGGCGTTGGTGCGCTCATAGCCCTCGCCATAGGACCGCTCATAGGCGGCCAGGTCGGTGCGGTGGTGGAACAGGGGCCACAGCGTCTTGTTGGCGTAGCCGTTATAGTATTCGTCGACGTCCTGGGCCTCAAGATCGACCAGGGCGACGGTGACCCCGGCCCGGTCCTCCATCTTCAGCTCGCCGGTGAAGTGATCGACCGTCTCTCCTGACCAGCCGAACCACAGGCCGTCGTAGGTCTTCAGCGCCGCCGAGAGGGCCATGGCCAGACCGCCCGACGATCCGGCTGACGGGTCTTTCGGCGCAGACACGCGGTTGGAGACGACGATCAGACGGCTCATGAGCGCGCCTCCGTCTGGCCCCTGAAATCCTCCCCCATCGGGGGAGGGGGACCATGCGCAGCATGGTGGAGGGGGCTGACGGCAAGCTCAGACCACCCCCATCGACCGCGCCTGAGGCTGGCCCCCTCCACCGCCTTGCAGGCGGTCCCCCTCCCCCGATGGGGGAGGATTGCGTGCAGAGGCGTCATCGCGCGTCCGTCCAGGACCGGCTGAGCAGGACAGCGCAGTTGATGATCCCGACCAGGGAATAGGTCTGCGGATAGTTCCCCCACAGTTCATTGTCGCCCAGGGAGATGTCTTCCGACAGCAGGCCCGCATGGGTGCGGCGGCTCAGCATCTGTTCGAAGATGTCGCGCGCCTCCTCGGTGCGGCCGTTCTGGTGCAGGGCCTCGATGAACCAGAAGGTGCAGAAGTTGAACGCCGTCTCCGGTTCGCCGAAGTCGTCCGGCTCGACATAGCGGAACAGATAGGGCCCCTTCTTCAGGTCGCGTTCGATGGCCTCGAACGTTGCAACCTGGCGCGGGTCGTGCGCCTCCAGGAAGCCCAGATCGGTCATCTGCAGCAGGCTGGCGTCCAGTTCGCGGTTGCCGAAGCTGGCGGCGAAACGGCCTTCGTCGGGCAGATATGCCTCCAGCTCGATGCGGGCGCGGATCAGGACGGCCCGCTCACGCCAGACCTCGGCCCGGTTGTCCAGCCCCAGATGGACCGCCGCCTTGGCCAGCCGGTCGCAAGCGGCCCAGCACATGACCGAGGAATAGGTGTGCACCCGGGCGATGGTGCGGAACTCCCACAGGCCGGCGTCGACCTGATCGTGCATTTCAAAGGCGCGGTCGCCGACCCGCTCCAGCGCATGAAAATCCTCGACCGTGCCGGGACGCAGCAGCCGCTGGTCGTAGAAGCTCTGCACCAACGGCAGGACGATCTGGCCGTAGACGTCATGTTGCAGGTGCTCGCGCGCCTGATTGCCGACGCGCACCGGCTTCATGCCGCGATAGCCCGCCACCGTCTCGGTGATCCGCTCGTCGATGTCCTCTTCCAGACCTACGCCGTAGACCGGCTGGACGTGACCGCCCGCCGACTGGTCCACCAGATTGCGCAGATAGGCGAGGTAGTTCTCAAGGATGTCGACCGCGCCCAGGCGGTTCAGCGCCCGCACCGTGTAATAGGCGTCGCGGATCCAGCAGTAGCGGTAATCCCAGTTGCGCCCGCTCTCGGGGAACTCGGGAACCGAGGTGGTCATGGCCGCGACGATCGCCCCCGTCTCCTCATAGGCGCACAACTTGAGCGTGATGGCGGCGCGGATCACCGCCTCCTGCCAGTCCAGCGGCAGATAGAGGGTTCGCACCCAGTCCTGCCAATAGGCCACCGTCTGATCCAGCGCCGAGGTCACGCCGGGCCCGACCTGCTGGTCATAGCCTTCGTCCGGGCCGAGGAAGAAGGCGTGCGGCTTCTCCAGCCGGAAGGTGCGCTCGTTGAGAATGTGGGTGATCGGACAGTCGGTGGTCAGGCGGAAGGTCACGTCCGTGCACAGATAGCGGATGTGGTTTGAGCCGCGCGTGACCTCGGCCCGCCGCGCGCCCCAATCCGCCGAGGGACGCAGGCGCACTGTGATGCGCGGCGATCCGCTCAAGGGCCGGATGATGCGTCCGAAGGCCAGCGGGCGATAGGTGCGGCTGTGCTTGGGGTGGCGCGGGGCGAAATCGAGAATCTCGACCTCGGCGCCGTCATGGGCGGTCAGGACGGTGCGCAGGACCGGCGTGTTGCGCACATAGGCTTGCCGGGCCTCTTTCAGATTCTCAAGGCTGATGTCCCAGAAGCCGTGATCGGGATCGTCGCCGTCCATCAGGGCCGAGAACACCGGATCGCCGTCCACGCGCGGGGCGCAGGCCCAGACGAAGCGGCCGCTCCGGTCGATCAGGGCGCTGACGGCGCAATTGCCGATGGGGGCGAGGTCCAGATTCACGGCCGGTTTCATGGTCAGGGGCTCTCCTCGACATGGTCCAGCCAGTCCAGAACGGCGTCGACGTCGGCCAGGCGGTAGCGCGCCGCCGTCTCGCGCGGCGGCCCCACCAGAACACCGAAGCCGCCCAGGGCCTCGGCGGCGCGAAAGCCGTCTTCGTCGGTCAGGTCGTCGCCCAGCATGACCGGAACGGCGCCCGCGAACGGCGCCTCCTTCATGAAGCCGGTCAGGGCCGTGCCCTTGTCGGCGCCGGGGGTCTTCAGCTCGACCACCAGATTGCCGGGCTGCAGCGTCAGGCCGGTCGAGCGCGCCAGCCGTTGGGCCAGGGCGCCGGCGTCGTGGGCGTGGTCCGGGGCGCCGCGGAAATGCAGGCCCGCCGCCACCGCCTTGTCCTCGACGATCATGCCGGGACGGCTGCGGGCGAAGGCGTCGAACGCCTCCACCACGCCGCGCACGGCGGCGTCAGGTTTCGCTGTCAGCACAGCCCCGTCGGCGCGTCGGCGCTCCAGCCCATGCACGCCCGAAGCGGAGAAGACGCCGTCGGCGATGCGGTCGATCTCGGTCAGGGTGCGGCCGCTCAGGATGGCCATGCGACCGCCGAAACGGTCCTCCACAGCCTTCAGCACCGCCGTGCGCCGGGCGCTCGGTCCCACGGCGTCGGGTGTCGGGGCGAGAGGCGCCAGAACGCCGTCCATGTCCAGAAACAGGGCCGGGCGGGTGAGGCGTGTCGGGGGCTTGGGCAATGACGCAACAGCTTCTTCGTCGCCCGCTTGCGCGGCGCCGAGGTTGGATTCAGACAGGCCCATGGCGGCGAGAACGCGGTGAAGCTGAGCCGGTTCCATGATTTTGCTCATTAATTTTGCACCGCATCCAAAAGCGGCGGCTTGCGAATCGTCGGCGCGCGATTGTGCAATCCCGTGCGATGCGCCACATCGGCAGGCATGACCGATCCCGTCCTGTCCGCCGACCCCGCCGCCATGGTCGCCCGCGCCCGCGAGGTGATCGAGATGAACATCTCCGCCTTGCAGCAGCTCGAGGCCGCCATCGACGACAGCCTGGCCCGGGCGGTCGAGATCATCCTGTCGCGGCCCGGCTATCTGGTGGTCACCGGCATGGGCAAGTCGGGCCACATCGGCGGCAAGATCGCCGCGACCCTGGCCTCGACCGGCACCAACGCCTTCTTCGTCCATCCGGCGGAAATGAGCCATGGCGACCTGGGCATGCTGCGCAAGGACGTGACCTTGCTGGCCATCTCCAACTCGGGCGAGAGCCGCGAACTGCGCGATCCCCTGATCTACTGCCAACGCGAGGGCATTCCGGTCATCGGCATCACTCAGCGGCCCAACAGCTTCCTGGGCCGCTCGTCCGCCGTCTGCCTGACCCTGCCGAACGCGCCGGAAGCGCACCCGGAGGGCCTGGCCCCGACCACCTCCACCCTGATGACCCTGGCCATGGGCGACGCCCTGGCCATGGTGCTGACCGAGCGGCGCGGCTTCACCGCCGAGGACTTCGGCCTGCACCATCCGGGCGGCAAGCTGGGCATGAGCCTGCAGAGCGTGCGCGACTGGATGGGCGACCGCCCGCCCGCGCCCGCCACCGTGCCGACCGCCGCGACCTTCGCAGAGGTCGTCACCGCCATCACTGAGGGCCGCAAGGGCGCCGCCGCCGTGGTCAACGCCGACGGGACTTTGGCGGGGATCGTCACCGACGGCGACGTGCGTCGTGCGTTTGCACGCGGCGACCTGACGGGCCTGACCGCCGCCGACGTCATGAGCCCCCGCCCCAAGGTCATCGACCCCGACGCTCGCATGAGCGACGCCATCGATCTGATGACCCAGAACAAGATCGCCACCCTTCTGGTGGTCGAGGCCGACCGCCCCGCCGCCATCATCCACATCGCCGAACTGATGCAGGCTGGCTACGTCGGCTGACGGTAGTAATTCCGCTCATTCCCGCGACCCGAAGGGCGGCGCGCAGCAGTCAAGGCGGGAATCCAGTCCTGTCCAGCCTGACGCAGGCGCCTCAGGACTTGGGCTGGCGGATGACCCGCTGAATCCATCACCCAAAGCTCTGGATTCCCGCCTTGACTGCTGCGCGCCGCCCTTCGGGTCGCGGGAATGAGCGGGGAGAGGTGCGCCAAGGGCCGTCCGCGCGTAATTACTTGACGTTGACGTAAACGTAGGGTTTCTGACGGCTGCGTTTCAATTCCAGACTCGTCCCTCAAGCAGCGAGGCACCGCGCGCCAAGCGTTAGGGACACCCAGGACGAACCTGTCCCTCAAGCAGCGAGGCTCCGCGAGCCGAGCGTTAGGGACAAAAAAGAGAGAGACCCTCCTCATGGCCGACGCCTACATCTTCGACGCGGTGCGCACCCCGCGCGGCAAGGGCAAGAAGGACGGCTCGCTGCACGAGATCACCGCCCTGTCGCTGGCCAGCCAGATGCTGCAGGCCCTGCGCGACCGGAACGATCTGGACACCTCGAAAGTGGACGACGTCATCCTCGGCTGCGTCTCGCCGGTGGGCGAGCAGGGCGCCGACATCGCCCGCACCGCCGTGCTCAGCGCGGGCTGGGCCCAGACTACGGCCGGCGTTCAGGTCAACCGCTTCTGCGCCTCGGGCCTGGAAGCCGTGAACATGGCCGCTGCGAAAGTGAAGTCCGGCGAGGCCGACTTCGCCGTCGGCGGCGGCGTTGAGGCCATGAGCCGCGTGCCGATGGGTTCCGACGGTGGCGCCTGGCCGGTCGACCCGACCAGCGCCTTCGCCACCTATTTCGTGCCCCAGGGCGTCTCGGCCGACATGATCGCCTCGAAATGGGGCTTCAGCCGCGCCGATGTGGACGCCTATTCGGTCGAGAGCCACAAACGCGCCGCGCAATCCTGGGCCGACGGCCGCTTCAAGAATTCGGTCATCCCGGTTCTGGACCAGCTGGGTCTGGTCCGCCTCGACCATGACGAGACCATTCGTCCGAACACGGACATGCAGACCCTGGGCGCGCTGAACCCCTCCTTCGCCATGATGGGCGAGCTTGCATTCGATTCTGTGATCAGCCAGCGCTACCCAGAGGTCGAGCGCATCGACCACGTCCACACCCCCGGCAACTCCTCGGGCATCGTCGATGGTTCGGCGGGCGTGCTGATCGGTTCGCTGGAAGCCGGCAAGGCCATGGGGCTGAAGCCGCGCGCCCGCATCAAGGGCGCGGCCTCGATCGGCTCGGAGCCGTCGATCATGCTGACCGGCCCCGAGTTCGTGACGCACAAACTGCTGGGCAAGCTGGGCATGAAGCCGAGCGACATCGACCTGTATGAGTTGAACGAGGCCTTCGCCGCCGTCGTCCTGCGCTACATGCAAGCCCTCGACATTCCCCACGACAAGATCAACGTCTGCGGCGGCGCCATCGCCATGGGCCACCCCCTGGGCGCCACCGGGGCGATGATCACCGGCACCGTGCTGGACGAGCTTGAACGCTCGGACAAGGAAACCGCCCTCATCACCCTGTGCATCGGCGGCGGCATGGGCACCGCCACCGTCATCGAACGCGTCTGATCGGGAGCGACTGACCATGGAAAACTTCAAGATCGACGTCGACGCCGACGGCATCGCCCTCATCACCTTCGACGTCCCCGGACGGTCGATGAACACCCTGACCTCGGGCGTGATGAAGGAGATTCCCGAATGGGTCGAACAGGTGAAGGCCGATGACGCCGTCAAGGGCGTGGTCCTGACCTCGGGCAAGGCGAGCGGCTTCTGCGCCGGGGCCGACCTGGGCGACATGGCCGGCGGCATGCTGGGCGGGTCGGACCTTCAGGCGGCCTATGACGCCGGCTGGCGGCTGAATGGCGCCCTGCGCGCGCTGGAAACCTGCGGCAAGCCGGTGGCGGCGGCCATCAACGGCCTGGCGCTGGGCGGCGGTCTGGAACTGACGCTGGCCTGCCACTATCGCGTGGTCGAGAACGACAATCGGATCCAGCTGGGCCTGCCGGAGATCAAGGTCGGCCTCTTCCCCGGCGGCGGCGGCACCCAGCGCCTGACGCGCCTGATCGGCGTGCAGCCGGCGATGATGGCCATGACCGAGGGCAAGTCCTTCCGTCCGAACGACGCCAAGGGCGCAGGCATCGTCCATGAGGTGGTCGAAAAGGGTCAGTCGGTCGAGGCCGCCAAGACCTGGATCAAGACCAGAGTCGCAGCGGGCGGCAAGGCTGTCCAGCCGTGGGATGACAAGGGCTTCAAACTGCCCGGCGGCGGCCCCTATCACCCGGCCGGGATCCAGAACTTCCTGGTCGGCAATGCGATGATCCGCAAGCAGACCTACGGCAACTATCCGGCTGCGACCAACCTGATGAAGGCCGTCTACGAAGGCGTTCAGGTGCCCATGGACGCGGCTCTGCGCATCGAAACCCGCTACTTCATCAAGACCCTGATGACGCCGCAGGCGCAAGGCATGATCCGCAGCCTCTTCCTGTCGAAGCAGGAACTGGACAAGGGCGCGGTGCGCCCGGCGGGCGCGCCTAAGTCGGACGCGAAAAAGGTCACCGTCATCGGCGCCGGCATGATGGGCGCGGGCATCGCCTATGTTCAGGCCATGGCGGGCATCGAGACCATACTGATCGACCAGACCCAGGACGCCGCCGACAAGGGCAAGGCCCATGTCGAGGAACTGCTGAAGAAGCGCCTGTCGCGCGGTCAGATGACCCAGGAGAAGTATGACACCACCCTGGCCCTGGTCACCGCCACCACCGACTATGATCACATCAAGGGCTCGGACCTGGTCATCGAAGCCGTGTTCGAAAACCGCGAGATCAAGGCCGACGTGACCAGACGCGCCGAGGTCCAGCTGGCTGAAGGCGCCGTGTTCGGCTCCAACACCTCGACCCTGCCGATCACCGGCCTGGCCGAAGCGTCCGTGCGCCCCGAGGACTTCATCGGCATCCACTTCTTCTCGCCTGTCGACAAGATGATGCTGGTCGAGATCATCATGGGCGAAAAGACCAGTCAGGCCGCGCTGGCCAAGGCCATCGACTATGTCCTGAAGATCAAGAAGACGCCGATCGTCGTTAACGACTCCAGAGGCTTCTACACCTCGCGCTGCTTCGGCACCTATGTCGCCGAGGGCTTGGCCATGCTGGAGGAGGGCTATGCTCCGGCCCTGATCGACAACATCGGCCGCATGACCGGCATGCCGCGCGGCCCGCTGGAGATGCACGACGACGTGGCGCTGGACCTGTCGCTCAAGGTCGCCAAACAAACCCAGGCCGATCTGGGCGACGCCTATACGCCACTGCCCGGCGCCGACATCGTCCGCAAGATGGTCGAGGATCTGGGCCGTTACGGCCGCAAGAACGGCAAGGGCTTCTACGACTACGACACAAAGCCCAAGACCCTGTGGGCGGGCCTGTCGGACCTGGCGCCGGTGAAGATCAACGATTCGACGCCCGAGTTGGTCGAGGACCAGAAGCAGCGCCTGCTGTATCGCCAGGCGGTCGAGGTGGCGAAATGCTGGGCCGAGGGCGTCATCGACGACCCGCGCGAGGCCGACGTCGGCGCCATCCTGGCCTGGGGCTTCGCGCCCTGGACCGGCGGCCCGATCACCTTCATGGACCAGACCGGCCTGAAGGCGTTTGTCGCCCAGGCCGACGACTACGCCGCCCGCTACGGCGAACGGTTCCAGGTCCCGCAACTGCTGCGAGACATGGCCGCCAAGGGCGAGACCTTCTACGGCCGCTTCGCCCCGGAAAAGAAGGCTGCCTGACCGGGCGGGCCGCCCCTATCTCCTCCCGCTCATCCCCACCTTCGCGGGGATGAGCGGATTGAGGAGGGCCTCAATCCTTCGTCGGATCGACCTGACCGGCGTCGCCATAGGTCAGGGCCAGGAAGACGTCTTCCAGGTCCGGGTCTTCGGTGGTGATGTCGGCGATGGTCACGCCCGCTGCGCGCACGGCGGCCAGCACCTGTTCGACCGAGGCCTGGCCCTTCTTATAGCTGACGGCGAAGGCGCCGTTGGCCCGCGGCGTGGCCTCAAACCCGTTCAGCACCGGCAGGGCGTCCAGTTCGCCGTCCGGCGTCACCACCACGTTGCGCGTGTCCAGGCGACGCAGAAGCTGCGGCGTCGGCTCGCAGGCCACCACCTGGCCTCGGTTCATGATGGCGATGGTGTCGCAGAGCTCCTGCGCCTCCTCCAGATAGTGGGTGGTCAGCAGGATGGTCACGCCCTCGGCGTTGATGCGGCGGACGTATTCCCACAGCTGGCGACGCAGCTCGACATCCACACCCGCCGTCGGCTCATCCAGGATCAGGACGGGCGGGTTATGCACCAGGGCCTTGGCCACCATCAGCCGCCGCTTCATGCCGCCCGACAGGGCGCGCACATAGGCGTGGGCCTTGTCCGACAGGCCCAGCGCCGCCAGCAGTTCATCCGAACGTCGCTCCTTCGCCGGCACCCCGTAGAAGCCAGCCTGGACCTCCAGCGCCTCGCGGGGGGTGAAGAAGACGTCGGCGGTGATTTCCTGCGTCACCACGCCCAGGGCGGCGCGGGCGTCGCGCGGCTGTTTGTCGATGTCGCGGTCCCAGATGGCGGCGGTCCCGCCGGTCTTGTTGACCACCCCGGCCAGGATGTTGATCAGCGTCGACTTGCCCGCCCCGTTCGGGCCCAGCAGGCCGAACATGGAGCCGCGCGGAATGACCAGATCGACGCCGCGCAGGGCCGTCTTGGGCGGGGCCTTCTTGGTGCCCGCATAGGTCTTCTCCAGACCCCGAACCTCAATGGCGTTGACGGGCAGGGCGGCGGTTTCGGTCATGCGGGAGCTTTGATCGGACAGGTGCGGGGACGCGCGGTCCGCATACGTATGTGTTGCGAGGGCTTTCGCCAAGCTGCTGGCGCAAAGACAAGCGCCCGCGTCGTTTTGTAAATGGTGCTTGACATACGATCTGTTGTGTCTAGTTTGCTTGTCATTATGTATCGCTCACTTGACGGAGACGCCGCCATGAAGACCCTGACCCGCACCCGCCTGATCGGCTATCTGGCCATGACCGTCTGCGTCCTCGGCTATGGCGGCTTCGGCGTCGCCCTGCTGCTGGGCAAGATGGATGTGCTGAGCACGCCCCACTCCATGCTGCTGGCCGCCGTCGCGGCGGTGATCGGCGAGATCGGCCTGTGGGTCGGCGCCGCCTGCCTGGGCCTGACCCTGTTCAAGAAGCGCAAGGCCCTGCTGGACAAGCTGTTCCGCCGCAAACCGACAGCGGTTGTCGAAGGATGATCGACGGTCAGGACGTTTGACGGGGGCGGCGGCTCCGCATAGGAGTCGCCGCGTCCTTCCAGCCCCTTCAGGTCGCCATGCCCCCCCGCCATATCGACGCCCTCATCCCTCCGCCCGAACAGATGGTCGTCTCGACCAAGCGTGTGGCCTGCGACGGCGGCGGCGGCGTTCTGGGGCACCCGCTGGTCTATATGGACATGGGCGAGGAGAACTTCGTCGAGTGCGGCTATTGCGACCGCCGTTTCGTGCTCAGCGACCATCCGCACCCCGAGAGCGAATACCTCAGCCCCGCCGCGCGTCCGCCTGAGGCGCACTGACGTCTGCACTGCAGGTCAGTTGCATTTGAAGACTGACGTGCGATAAGCGGCGGCATGACCAAGATGCCCGCCACCTCCGCCGAAGCCTTCGCCTCCATGACCGGGCGCGACCTGTTGCAGGCCATGCTGGAGGGCCGTCTGGACGGCCCTGGCATAGGCGGCACGCTCAGCTTCACCCTGACCGAGGTCGGCGAGGGCCGGGTGGTGTTCGACGGCGAGACCGGGCCACATCTGCTCAATCCCGCAGGCACGGTCCACGGCGGCTGGGCCCTGGCCCTGATCGATAGCGCGGCGGGCTGCGCGGCCCACTCCCTTCTGCCTGCGGGCGTCGGCTATTCGACGCTGGACACCCGCTGCAACTTCGTCCGCCCCATCCGCGTCGACACGGGCCGGGTGCTCTGCGAGGGTCGGGTGGTCAATCAGGGCCGCCAGATCATCACCGCCGACGCCTGGGTGCGTGACGCCGCAGGCCGGCTTCTGGCCCACGGCGGTTCGACCCTGATGGTCCTGCCTCTGCGCTGATCGGCGGCGAGATCGCGGCGCGCTCAACGCCTCGTTAAGGGACGCAGGCCAACCTCTCGTCCGTCCCTTTCGGAGAGGCGCGATGTCGACCATCCAGACCAACTCCTATCGCCGCCAGCGCGACCATTTCGAGCCGCAGGACACCGATCCTCAGGAGCAGCGCCGCCTGCGCGGCCTGCTGGAGCAGATCGACTATTCCGCCTTCATCGCCAACCGCGAAGTCATCGGCCAGATGCTGCCGACGCTGGACCCGGCGGTGTTCCAGCGGCTGGCGGTTCTGACGGCCACGGCGCGCGGCAAATGGGTGGCCGAGGCCCTGCGCCTGTCGGAATCCGGCGCGCCGGCGACGCCCGACCAAGTCGCCCGTCTGACCTCGACCCGCACCGCCTATGAGGAATTGGCCGAAGCCTATGAGGGCCTGCGCCGCATGGTCGAACGCGGCTATATGGCCATCAAAGCCCCCGCCGCCTGACCGCTCAGTCCAGCGGCTGAGGCAGGGTGCGGATCGGAGCGTCGGGATCGGTCGGGCGCTGCGCCGCAGGCGTCGGCGGCGGGCCTTGCGGAACTGGTTCGGCCTCGGGCGGTGCGGCGACGATCACCACAGGGGCGGCGGACTGAAGCTGAGGTTGAGGCGCGGCCTGGGTCGTCGGCGCGGGGGCCTGAGGGCGTGACGGCGCGGGCGTCGTGCGCGCCGGGCGCGGTGTTGCGGACGCCGAAGGCGACGCCTCGCGTTGGACAACCGGCGCGGCTGCGGTCGGCGCCGAGGGTGCGACGGCGGGGGCGGCTTCTGTCAATATGGCGGGGGGCGATGCGGATTCGATGGCCGCGTTCGACGCGAGGCCCGTCTCTGGAATCGTCTCTGGAACTGTCTCTGGAGCCATCGTCGCCACCGGCGCGGGCGAGCGTGTCAGCCACCAGCCTCCGACCCCGACCACGGCGACGACAGCGGCGGCGATGGCGATCAGGGGTTTGCGGTCGGTGCGGGGCTTGCTCCGTGTGCGGACTGAAGACGGCGCAACGGCGACGGGTTCGGCGCTGGCCGACGCGATCGGTGCGGGTGCGGGCCGGGTCGGCGTCGGGGAGAGCTGAGCCGGGGTGACTGGCGGCTCGACAGCGGACGCTGCGGGCAGAGGGCGGATGGTGAAGTCCGGCTCCGGGACCGGTTGCGGCGTGACCTGCGCAGATGGTGCGGCGTCGGTCAGTTTTGCCGAAGGTGGCAAGGGCGCGGGTGCTGGCGTCGCCTTGCGCGGCACCATGGAGCCGGAGAAGAAGTCGGACTGGGGCCGAGGCGCAGAACGTGGTGCGGGGTTAGGCGACAGGGGCGATGGCGAGGATGCCTGCGGCGCTGGCGGCAACGGGGGAAGGCTCTGGCCGCGCGGCAGCGGGCCGGCGCGAAACACGGCGGCGGGCGGGCGGCCCCATTGCGCCGGCTTGCGGAAGGGCTCGGGCTGGCGGCCAGGCTTGGGGTCGTTTTCGGTCGTCATGCAGGCTCCCGCACTCGCAACAGCGCGTCAGGTGGAACGGTTCAGCCGATCAGACTGGGGGCTGATATGGCCCGTTTCATGACAATCGGTTTCGCCTAGTTCTTCAACCGGTAGCCGGTCTTGAACATCCAGGTCACGACGCCCAGGCAGGCGATGAAGAAGCCCAGCGTGGCCAGCACGCTGATCCCCACGCCGACGTCGCCCTGGCCGTAGAAGGTCCAGCGGAAGCCCGAGATCAGATAGACTACAGGGTTGAACAGGGTGATGGTCCGCCAGGGCTCGGCCAGCATGTCGATCGAATAGAAGGCGCCGCCCAGGAAGGTCAGGGGGGTGACGATCAGCATGGGGATCATCTGCAGTTGCTCGAACCCATCGGCCCATACGCCGATGATGAAGCCGAACAGGCTGAAGGTGGTCGAGATCAGGATCAGGAACAGCAGCATCTCCACCGGGTGAAGGATGTTCAGCGGCACGAACAAGGCCGCCGTCGCCAGAATGATCAGCCCCAGCACCGCCGACTTGGTCGCCGCCGCCCCGACATAGGCCAGAACGATCTCCAGCGACGACACCGGCGCGGACAGGATCTCATAGATCGTCCCGGTGAATTTCGGGAAGTAGATGCCGAATGAGGCGTTGAAGATCGACTGGGTGAACAGGCTCAGCATGATCAGGCCGGGCACGATGAAGGCCCCGTAAGGCACGCCGTTCACCTCGGTCATGCGGCTGCCGATGGCCCCGCCGAAGACCACGAAATACAGGGCGGTGGTGATCACCGGGGTGACGATGGACTGCCACAGGGTGCGAAGCGCACGCGCCATCTCGAAGCGATAGATGGCCCAGACGCCGTGGCCGTTGAAGGCGATGCCGCTCATGCCGCCGCTCCGGTCTGTTGGTCGTTGTGGACCAGGCTGACGAAGATGTCCTCCAGCGAGCTCTGGCGGGTGTTCAGATCCCTGAAGGCGACGCCCAGCCCTTCCAGACGACGCAGCAGGGACGGCACGCCGGTGTCGTCGGCGTTGGCGTCGAAGGCGTATTCCAGCTCATGGCCCTCGGCCTTCAGCGCGACGTTCCAGCCGGCCAGTTCCGGCGGGACGGCGGCCAGGGGTTCCTGCAGGTTCAGGGTCAGGGTCTTCTTGCCCAGCTTCTTCATCAGGGCGGCCTTCTCCTCGACCAGGATCAGCTCGCCTTTCAGGATGACGCCGACCCGGTCGGCCATCTCCTCGGCTTCCTCGATGTAGTGGGTGGTCAGGATGATGGTGACGCCGTTTTCGCGCAGCTGGCGCACCAGGTTCCACATGTCGCGGCGCAGCTCCACGTCCACGCCTGCGGTCGGCTCGTCCAGGAAGAGGATGTCAGGTTCGTGGCTCAGGGCCTTGGCGATCATCACCCGGCGCTTCATGCCGCCGGACAGGGTGCGCAGCTTGGCGTCCTTCTTGTCCCACAGGCTGAGGTCGCGCAGCACCTTCTCGACATAGACGGGATCGGGCGCCTTGCCGAACAAGCGACGGCTGAAGTTGACCGTGGCCCAGACGGATTCAAAGGCGTCGGTGGTCAGCTCCTGCGGCACCAGGCCGATGCGCGAGCGCGCGGCGCGGTAGTCGTTCTGGATGTCGTGGCCGTCCGCCGTCACTGTGCCCGTCGAAGGCGTGACGATGCCGCAGATGATGGAGATCAGCGTCGTCTTGCCCGCCCCGTTGGGGCCCAGCAGGGCGAAGATCTCGCCCTTGTTGATGGTCAGGTCCACGCGCTTCAGCGCTTGCAGGCCGGACTTGTAGGTCTTGGTCAGACCGTCGATCACGATGACAGGCTTCATGAACGCCCTCCCTGAGCGGAGGCGGAAATAGGGGCTCGAAACGACCGCCACAAGCGCTCCCCTCATCAAAGCGGTTGTCAGGGGGCGTTGACTGGAACAACCGTGGCGACTTCAGGATTGTCACTGGCGAAGGAGACGTCCGATGATGACGACATTGCGGGCTCTTGTTCCTGCGGCGGGCATGGCGGCCGTTCTGGTCTTGGCGGCGTGCGGCGGACCGGCGGCGCTGGACCCTTCCGCAGGCTTCGGTCCCGATCCCATCCTGCCCGAACCGACCTCGTCCCTGCTGCCTCGGGTCAATATCGCCGAGGCGGTGGGCTGGCCCGAGGGGCGCATGCCCGTGGCGGCGCCGGGCTTGCGGGTGCAGGCTTTCGCCTCGGGGCTGGATCATCCGCGCTGGCTCTACCGCCTGCCCAACGGCGACATCCTGGTGGCGGAAACCAATGCGCCGCCCAAGCCAGACGACAAGAAGGGCGGTCTTCGCGGCTGGGTCGAGGGGCTGGTCATGCGCCGGGCCGGCGCCGCCGCGCCCAGCGCCAACCGCATCATCCTGTTGCGCGACGGCGACGGCGACGGCGCAGCCGAGGTGAAGACGGCCTTCCTTGAAAGCCTGACCTCGCCCTTCGGCATGGCCCTGGTGGGCGACACCCTCTACGTCGCCAACGCCGACGCCGTCGTGGCCTTCCCCTATCAGGCGGGAGAGACGCGGATCACCGCCGCGCCGCGCACCGTCACGGCCTTGCCGGCGGGGCGCAACCACCACTGGACCAAGAGCCTGGTCGCCTCGCCTGACGGCGCGCATCTGTATGTCGGCGTCGGCTCCAACTCCAACATCGGCGAGAACGGTCTGGACGAGGAAGAGGGCCGCGCCGCCATCTGGGAGATCGATCGGGCGACCGGTGCGCACCGCATCTACGCCTCGGGCCTGCGCAATCCGGTCGGTCTGGCCTGGCGGACCGACAGCGGCAAGCTGTGGGTCTCGGTCAATGAGCGCGACGAGCTGGGCAATGATCTGGTCCCCGACTACATCACCTCGGTGACGCCGGGCGGCTTTTACGGCTGGCCGTGGAGCTATTACGGCCAGACGGTCGATGCGCGGGTGACGCCGGCCAATCCCGCCATGGTCGCCCGCGCCCTGAGGCCCGACTATGCGCTGGGCGCCCACACGGCGTCTCTGGGCCTGACCTTCGCAGAGGGCGGGGCCCTTCCAGCGGCGTATAGAGACGGCGCCTTCATCGGCCAGCACGGGTCGTGGAACCGTAATCCCCGCAACGGCTACCGCGTCATCTTCGTGCCCTTCACGGCGGGCGTGCCCAGCGGCCCGCCCCGGGACGTCCTGACCGGCTTCCTCAGTGAAGAGGGCAAGGCCATGGGCCGTCCTGTCGGGGTCCAGTTCGACGCGACCGGCGCCCTTCTGGTCGCCGATGATGTGGGCGATGTCGTCTGGCGCGTGTCGCCCGCCGTGTGACTTGAGCGCTCCGTCCCGGCGTCAAAGCGACGCTTGAGCCCCTTATATCGCCTCCAGCAACCCGCCGCCGGTTGACCCGGGCGGGCGGCTTGTCCATCACCTTGAAGGACTGGGCATGGAACGGGAGCGGCGGCTGACGATGGGGCTGATGGCGAACATCAAGCGGGACGTGAAATTCCTCAGCGGCCTCAACCGCCTGCTCAAGCGCATCAAGCCGATCCAGCTGGACGGCACGGTCCTGGTCAGCGACGACTGGGAAGAGGCCGTCGATCGTTTCGGCGAAAACATCGCCATTCAGGATGATCACCGCGCCCTGACCTACCGCGAGGTCGACGCCATGGCCAACCGCTTCGGCCATTGGGCCCAGAGCCGGCGGTTGAAGCGCGGCGACACCATCGCCCTGGTCATGCTGAACCGCGCGGAATACGTGGCCGCCTGGCTGGGCTTCGCCAAGGTCGGGGTGGCCACGGCCCTGATCAACACCAATCTGACCGGCCACGCCCTGGCCCACTGCCTGTCCATCTCCAACGCCTCCCAGGTGGTCACCGATCTGGACTGCTGGAAACAGGTTGAGGACGCGCGCGCCCTGTCAGGCCGCAATCTGATGCTGTGGGTTCTGGGGCTGGACGACGCCGACGAAGCCGACCAGCGCCGTGATCTGGACACGCCGATGCGCAGCGGCTCGTCTGTGCGGCCCAATCCGTCGGCGCGGGCCGGCATGACCAACCGCGACACGGCCCTGTTCATCTACACCTCGGGCACCACCGGCCTGCCCAAGGCGGCGCGCATCACCCACGCCCGCGCCCGCACCTATATGCGCGCCTTCGCCGGGGCGACGGGGGCGACGCCCAAGGATGTCACCTTCAACGTCCTGCCTCTTTATCACTCCACGGGCGGTCTGGTCGGCATCGGCCCGGCCCTGCTGAACGGCGGCAAGCTGGTCGTGCGGCGCAAGTTTTCGGCGACGAGCTTCTGGCCCGACGCCAAGGCGACGGGGGCGACCCTGTTCGTCTATATCGGCGAGTTGTGCCGCTATCTGGTCAACAGCCCCGAAGGGCCTGACGAGCGGGCTCACAAGATCCGCCTGGCCTTCGGCAATGGTCTGAGGCCCGATGTCTGGGACGACTTCCAGAAGCGGTTCCATATCCCCGACGTTCTGGAATTCTACGGCTCGACCGAGGGCAACGTCTCCCTGTTCAACTTCGACGGAAAGCCGGGGGCCATCGGCCGCGTGCCGGGTTTTGTGAAGAAGCAGATCAACTTCCGCCTGGTGCGGTTCGACATAGAGACCGAGGCGCCGGTGCGCGGCGCCGACGGCCTGTGCCAACCGGCCAAGGCTGGAGAGGTCGGTGAGGCTCTGGGCCGGATCGGCGACGACATCCGTCACGCCTTCTCCGGCTATGCCGACAAGGCCGCGTCGGACAAGAAGATCCTGCGCGACGTCTTCGTGCGCGGCGACCGCTGGTTCCGCACCGGCGACCTGATGCGTCAGGATTCGGCTGGCTACATCTATTTCGTCGACCGCATCGGCGACACCTTCCGTTGGAAGGGAGAGAACGTCTCCACCGCCGAGGTTGAACAGCGCCTGGCCGATGCGCCCGGCGTCAAGGAAGTGATCGCCTATGGCGTCCCTGTTCCGGGACAGGACGGCAAGGCGGGCATGGCCGCCCTGATCCTGGACGGCAAATTCAAGGCTGCGGACTTCGCCGCCTGGGTCGACAATGAACTGCCGACCTACGCCCGGCCCACATTCGTGCGCATGCTCAAGGCGGCCGAGACCACCGGCACCTTCAAATACCGCAAGATGGATCTGGTGGCCGACGGCTTTGATCCAGCCAGGGTCGACGGCGCGGTCTACATCCGGGGCGGCAAGAACGGTTACACCAAGCTGACGACGGCGGCGCATGCGGCCATCCTCAGCGGCGAGACGCGGTTCTGAAGCGGAGCGGGGATTGAGTGCGGCGTTTTGACCGCACGCGGTTCGCAACCGGCCCTTAATCATTAACGGCGATGGTGGGCGTCTCTCGCGCAGGACGTCTCTCGACCCATGTTCCAAATCATCGGCATCGTTCTGCTGTTCGCCATGGTGTTCGGCAGCTACATTCTGGCGGGCGGCAAGTTCGGCGTCATCATGCACGCCCTGCCGCATGAGTTCATGGCCATCGGCGGCGCGGGCGTCGCCGCCTTCCTGATCTCCAACAGCCTGCCGGTGATCAAGAAATCCCTGTCCGGTCTGGGCAAGACCTTCGCCGGCCCCAAATGGAAGAAGCAGGACTATGTCGACCTCTTGTCCCTGCTGTTTCAGCTGACCAAGACGATGAAGTCCAAGGGCGTCATCGCCCTGGAAAGCCACATCGAAAAACCGGCCGAGAGCGCCATCTTCCAGAAATACCCCAAGGTGCTGAAGGACCACTTCGCCACTGACTTCATCTGCGACACCCTGCGGATGATGACCATGAACCTCGAAGATCCGCACCAGATCGAGGACGCTATGGAAAAGCAGTTGGAGAAGCACCACCACGAGGCGCTGGCTCCCGCCCATGCCCTGCAGAACCTGGCCGACGCCCTGCCGGCGCTGGGCATCGTCGCCGCCGTTCTGGGCATCGTGAAGACCATGGGTTCGATCACCGAGCCGCCTGAAGTTCTGGGCGGGATGATCGGCGGCGCCCTGGTCGGCACCTTCCTCGGCGTCTTCCTGGCCTATGGTCTGGTCGGCCCCTTCGCCTCGCGCCTGAACGCCATCCTTGAAGAGGAAAGCGCCTACTACAAGATCATCCAGTCGGTGCTGGTCGCCCACCTGCACGGCAACGCCGCCCAGATCTCCATCGAAATCGGCCGCGGCGACATTCCGTCCACGGCCCAGCCCTCCTTCATGGAGATGGAAGAGGCTCTGGCGGCGGCGCCGACGGCGGCCTGATCGGGCGCGTGCGCGGATTGAGCGTGATGTAACGGGCGTTCACGATCGCGTGAGAAATTCACTTGCGCTTTCGATCACGTTCCCGTTAGCTCCCTTGGCGGGGACTCAGGATCCCGCGTCAACCTTCTGAAGGACACTCATCATGCGCATCACTGTTCTGGTCGCTGCTTCGGTCGCCGCTCTGGCCATGGCCGCCTGCACCCCCGCCGCCGACGAAAAGGCCGCTGACGCGACGGCGACCGCCGCCGACGCCACCGCCGCTGCTGCTGACGCGACGCAAGAAGCCGCCGCCGCCACCACCGAAGCCGCCGCCGCCACCAGCGACGCCGCCGCCACCACGGCTGCTGCTGCGACCGACGCCGCCACGACTGCGGCTGCTCCGGCCACGGAACCGGCTCCGGCCCCGGCTCACTAAGTCTCTGGATCAGCGGTCTTCGGACCGTTCCGGAAAGGGTCGCCCTCGCGGGCGGCCCTTTTTTTCTTGGGCGCATCCCTGAGGGGAAGACGTGCAGGATTCCGGGGGCGCCGTCGCTCTGATATGCAGACCGTTGCGCATTTCCTCGTCGTGAAGGACATCTCCGTGCAGGTTGGTTTCGTTCCCTGTTTCGCTGTGCTGGCCGTGGGTCTGACGTTGTCGGCCTGCAAGCCCGCCGCACCCGCGCCAGCTGCGCCCGAAACCGAGGCGCACGCCGCAAGCGCAGGCGCTGAAACGCCCCTGACGATGGAAGAAGCCGCCGCCGCCGCCCGCGCCGCCGCCGAAGCGCCCATGGCCGCCACGCCCGCTTCCGCCCCTGAGACCGAAACGCCGCCTGTGACGCCTGCGCCGTCTGACGCTGCGCCCGCAGAGGCGGCAGCCGCTGCTCCGGCGCCCGCCGCCGCGCCCGCCCATTGAGCGAGGACCGCTCCCCTCGGCTGTTGTGGACCGAAGACGGCTCGCCCCGCTCGGGACGGTTCGACGACGTCTATTTCTCACGCGAGGACGGCTTGGCCGAAAGCCGCGCCGTCTTCCTGGCGGGCTGCGGCCTCCCCGAAGCCTGGGCCGGGCGACGCGCCTTCACCGTGGCCGAACTGGGCTTCGGCACAGGGCTGAACATCGCGGCCCTGTTGGACCTGTGGCGGCGCACCGCCCCGCCTGAAGCGCGGCTGCACATCTTCTCCATCGAAGGCTTTCCGCTCAGCCGCGAAGAGGCCGTCCGCGCCCTGTCGGCCTGGCCGGAACTGACTGAACCCGCCGCCGCCCTGACCGCCGCCTGGCCTGCGGCCACGCCGGGTTTCCACCGGCTGGACTTGCCTGGCTTCAACGCCACGCTCGATCTGGCGGTCGGCGATGCCGAATGGGCCCTGAACCAATGGAGCGGCGCGGCGGACGCCTGGTTTTTGGACGGCTTTGCGCCCTCGACCAATCCGGGCATGTGGTCTGATGCGGTTCTGGACGGGATCGCCGTCCGCTCGGCGCCGGGCGCGACCGTCGCCACCTTCACAGTAGCGGGCGTGGTGCGACGCGGACTGGCGGCGCGCGGCTTTGAGGTCGCGAAACGCCCGGGCCATGGGCGAAAGCGCGAACGGCTGGAGGCCCGCCTGCCAGGCGCTCGCGTTGAAAGCCCGGCTCCAAGCGTCGCCGTCATCGGTGCGGGCATAGCCGGGGCGTCTGCGGCGCGCGCGCTGACCGCCCTCGGCCTGAACGTCGTGCTCGTGGAGGCCGAAAGGGCGGGAGCAGGGGCTTCGGGCTTTCCCGCCGCCCTCGTCACGCCGCGCATGGATGCGGGCGACCGGAGCATCGCCGCCCTCTACGCCCAGGCTTTGACACGGGCGGGCGATCTCTACGCCGCCACGTCGGATGCCGTGATCGCGCAAGGCGTGCTGCAACTGGAACAGGCGCCGCGCGACGCCGCCCGCTTCGCCAAGATCGCGGCTCAGGATCTGTGGCTCGCCGAGGACATGATGGTGGTCGACGCCGCTTCTGCATCTGTTCAGGCCGGTGAGCCGGTCGGCGCGGGCGGCCTGACGATGAACGGAGCCATGGCGGTGCGGCCCGCCGCCATTCTCGACGCCTGGCTGGCGGGAAGCGAACGGATCAAAGGGCGTGTCGCCGCGGTTCAGCCGGAAGGCGCGCTTTGGCGTGTTCTGGACGAGTCTGGCCGGACCATCGTTGAAGCCGACGCCGTGGTCATCGCGTCCGGTTGGGGGGACGGCGCCCTGCTGACTGAGTTGGCGCAGGACCTGCCTCTGTCGCCTGTGCGTGGTCAGGCTGACTGGGTCGAGGTCTCAGATGCAGCGCCCGTCCCTCCCATGGCGTGGGGCGGCTATGTCGTGCCGACCGGCCAGGGCCTGCTGTTCGGTGCCACCCACGACCGGGGCCGCACCGACACCGCGCTGTCGCCCGAAGACAGCGCCCGCAACCGCGCCGTTCTGGCCGCCCGTCTGCCGAGGCTGGCCAAGCGGATCGCGGACACGCCTTCGCACAGCCGCGCCGCCGTGCGGGCGACGACGCCGGACCGCCTGCCCCTGGCAGGAGCGATCCACGGTGCGCCGGGTCTCTATCTGCTGAGCGGGTTCGGCTCACGCGGCTTTTGCGCCGCTCCGCTTCTGGCCGAGCATGTCGCCGCATTGATTGCAGGGGCGCCGTCACCGCTGGCCGTAGATACGGTGCGCCGCGTCGATCCTGCCCGGTTCGGGCACACCTCAACGCAACCTACGCCGTCGTCGAACGCTTGATCAGAACACCCGTCGAGAGGACATTCGCCATGCGTGTAATCGCCGTCATCAGTCTGGGAGCGTCGGTCGCCCTGACTGCCTGCGCGCCCACGTCGGATTCGAGCGTGCAGACTGCCGTCGGCGCCGAACCGGTGCGCCGTTGCTTCAGTACGCTTCAGGTCCAGAATTTTCGACAGGGGCGGATGAACGAGGTCTATCTGCGGGTGGGACGCAGCGATGTCTATCGGCTGGATGCTGTGGCCGGGTGCAATGATCTCGACTTCGCCAACCGTCTGGCCATCGTCTCCGACCTGGGCGGGGCCGGAGGCGACCGGGTGTGCAGCGACGACACCGTGCGCGTCATCGTGCCGGGTTCGACCTCGCCCGCCAGCGTCTGCCGCGCCCGGATCAGCCGTCAGCTGACGACTGAAGAGGTCGCCGCCTTGCCGGAGCGCCAACGCCCCTGAAACTTACGCCTTTTGGGCGTAGCCGAGGCGCTGGTTCAGCTTTTCGATCAGGTCGATGGCCGTGTCGGCGATGACCGAGCCGGGCGGATAGACGGCGGCGGCGCCCATGTCGATCAGCGGCTGCACGTCCGACGGCGGGATGACGCCGCCGACCACCACCATGATGTCCGGACGCCCCAACTTCGCCAGTTCGGCGATCAGTTCGGGCGCCAGCGTCAGATGCCCCGCCGCCAGGGATGAAGCGCCGACGGCGTGGACGTTGCGCTCGACCGCTTCCTTCGCCGCCTCTTCCGGCGTCTGGAACAAGGAGCCCGCCGTGGCCTCCAGCCCCAGGTCGCCATAGGCGGTGGCGATGACCTTCTGGCCCCGATCGTGGCCGTCCTGGCCCAGTTTGGCGATCAGGATGCGCGGCGGCCCGCCGTCGTTCTCGATGAAGGCGGCGACCATGTCGCGGGCGCGGGCGATTTTCGGGTCGTTTCCGGCCTCCTTGGCGTAGACGCCCGACACCGTCTTCACCGTGGCGATGTGGCGGCCGAAGGCGGCCTCCAGCGCGTCGGAAATCTCCCCGACAGAGGCGTGGGCGCGGGCGGCCTGCACGGCCAGTTCCAGCAGATTGGCCTTGCCTTTCGCACCTTCGGTCAGGGCGTCGAGGGCGGCCTGCGTCTTCGCCTCATCGCGTTCGGCGCGCAGCTTTTTCAGCTTCTCGATCTGGCGAGCGCGGACCTCGGCGTTGTCGACCTTCAGCATGGGAATGTCGTCGGCCACGTCGTTCAGATAGCGGTTCACGCCCACCACCGTCTGTTGCCCCGTGTCGATGCGGGCCTGGGTGCGGGCGGCGGATTCCTCGATCCTCAGCTTGGGAATGCCGGCCTCGATGGCCCTGGCCATGCCGCCCAGCTCGCGCACTTCGGCCATGTGGGCGCGGGCGCGTTCCGCCAGTTCATGCGTCAGGCGCTCGACGTAGTAGCTGCCGCCCCAAGGGTCGATGACGCGGGTCAGGCCAGTTTCCTGCTGCAGCAGGATCTGGGTGTTGCGCGCGATCCTGGCCGAGAAGTCGGTCGGCAGGGCCAGGGCTTCGTCCAGCGCATTGGTGTGCAGACTCTGGGTCTGGCCGCCCGCCGCCGCCATGGCCTCGACCATGGTGCGGGGCACATTGTTGAACACGTCCTGAGCGGCGAGACTCCAGCCCGACGTCTGACAGTGGGCGCGCAGGGACAGGGAGCGGGGGTCCTTCGGCCCGAACTCGGCCTTGACCGCCTCAGCCCACAACAGGCGGCCGGCGCGCATCTTGGCGACCTCCATGAAGTAGTTCATGCCGATGGCCCAGAAGAAGCTGAGGCGCGGTGCGAACCGGTCCACGTCCATGCCCGCATCGACGCCGGATTTGATGTACTCCAGCCCGTCGGCCAGGGTGTAGGCCAGCTCGATGTCCGCCGACGCCCCCGCCTCCTGCATGTGATAGCCGGAGATGGAGATGGAGTTGAACTTGGGCGTCTCCTGCGCGGTCCAGGCGAAGATGTCGGCGATGATCCGCATAGAGTGCTCTGGCGGATAGATGTAGGTGTTGCGGACCATGAACTCCTTGAGCACGTCGTTCTGGATGGTCCCGGTCAGGGCCGCATGGGGCACGCCCTGCTCTTCGGCGGCCACGACATAGAGGGCCAGCACCGGCAGGACGGCGCCGTTCATCGTCATCGACACGCTCATCTGGTCCAGCGGGATGCCGTCGAACAGGGTGCGCATGTCCAGAATGGAATCGATGGCCACGCCCGCCATGCCGACGTCGCCGGCGACGCGCGGGTGGTCCGAGTCATAGCCCCGGTGCGTGGCCAGATCGAAGGCGATCGACAGCCCCTTCTGACCCGCCGCCAGGTTGCGGCGATAGAAGGCGTTCGAGGCCTCGGCGGTCGAGAAGCCGGCGTACTGGCGGATGGTCCAGGGATTGCCCGCATACATGGTCGGATAGGGGCCGCGCACATACGGCGCGATGCCGGGCAGGCCGTGGATGAAGTCCAGTCCTTCGATGGCGTCGGCGCCATAGGCGGTGGCGACGGTCAGACCCTCGGGCGTGCGCCAGGCGTCGCGGACGGGGCCGGTTCCGGTGGCGTCGAGGGTCAGCGTCACCTTGGAGAAATCGGGCAGGCTCATCGGGCGTCTCCTTCGCCTTGGATCTCGAAGGCGGCGGCGAACCGCACGGGGGGCAGGGGCTCGCAGGCGTCGCCGTCGCCTTTCGCCGCTGTCATGGGTTCGGCTTCGACCGGGGCGGAGCGCGGCTCGGGATCGACGAACTGGGTCACGCCGACGATGTGGGCGCCGCCGCCCGACAGGGCCTGTTCGCGCAAGGCCCGGGCGCGGGCGACGCGCGGCTGGATCAACCCGCCCTTCAAGGCATCGACCAGACCGCCTTCGGCCTGGATGATCTGGAACTCGGCCCAGGCGGCCTCGGCCAGATCGCGGGTGCGAGAGTCGAGATACCAAGAGCCTGAGGCGGGATCATCGACCCGACCCAGGCTGGATTCCTCCATCAGCACCAGCTGGGTGTTGCGCGCCTGACGCCGGGCGAAGGCGTCGGGCCTACCGGCGGCGCGGCTGAAAGCGTCGACCACCACCGCATCCGCGCCGCCCACAGCGCCGGCGAAGCCCGCCGCCGTCAGGCGCAGAAGATTGGGCCAGGGGTCGCGGCTGCTCAGCATCCTGCGTGACGAACGCGCCTCGATGACGGCGGGGATGTTCACGCCGAAGGCGCTGGTGAAGGTCTTCCACAACAGGCGCAGGGCCCGCACCTTGGCCAGGCCGTCGAAATATTCCGCATCCACCGACACGCTCAGCACGGTCGCCTTCAGCGCCGCCTCGGGGCTGATGCCCGCCTTGCCCGCCGCCTCGACCAGGGCGACGGCGTTGGCCAGCGCAAAGGCCAGCTCCTGGGCGATGGAGCCGCCGGCTTCATGCGCCACGCGGCCGCTCGCCATGAACAGGCTGGCTTCGGGATAGGCACCCGCATGACGCGCCGCCGCCTGCGCCGCCTCGGCCAGATGATCCTCGATCGCGCGCGGCGACGCGCCCGTTTCTGCAAAGGCCGACAGCGGATCGAGATGCAGCATCAGTTTGGCGCGCGGCGAATCCTTGGCCACCGCCGACAGGGCGTCCGCCGCCTTCGGCCCGTCCAGCCCGGCGTCCAGACCGACCGCCGCCAGTTCCAGCGCCACGCCGTCCAGAGCGCGCGCCAGCGTTTCGGCGTCGTTCGTCACCTCGCCCTTCAGCACCACGGAGGCTGCGCCGCCGGTCAGATCGGTCAGCACGGCTGCATTGACCGCCGCCGCATCCTCGCCCTCGACAAGGGTGCGCAAATCCCAGGCACGGCCCTCGGCGTCGGACGGACGCGGCGCGAACAGCGGCTCCACCGTCGTCGCCTCGGCGTAGAGCGGACGCACCGCCAACTGGTCGGCGTCCAGATGCACCAGGCTTTCCAGCGGTCGGTCCTTCAGGGCCTTTTCGGCCAGGGCGCGCCAGTCTGCGGGGGAGGGGGTGGGGAAGAGTTCGGACATGGCCGTTTCCTTGCAACGCGACGCCGCCGGGGTCCAGCCCATCTATCGGCTGGTTTTGCAACCTGCGCGGTTGCGATGGGCGGCGCCTGTGCCGACATGGAGGTCAGACCTTGCCCGGAGCCCTTCATGACCGACCTGTCCGCTTTTCCCATCACCGCCCGCTGGCCTGCGCAGCATCCCGACCGCATTCAGCTGTATTCCCTGCCGACGCCGAACGGGATCAAGGTCTCCATCATGCTGGAGGAGACGGGGCTGGCCTATGAACCGCACCACATCGACATCACGAAGAACGAGACCTGGGGGCCGGAGTTCTTGTCGCTGAATCCCAACGGCAAGATCCCCGCCATTCTCGATCCGAACGGTCCCGGCGGACAGCCTCTGGCCCTGTGGGAGTCGGGCGCCATCCTGGTCTATCTGGCCGAGAAGGCGGGCCGGTTCCTGCCGACCGATCCCGCCGCCCGCTATGAGACCCTGCAATGGGTCTTCTTCCAGATGGCGGCCATCGGGCCGATGTTCGGCCAGGTCGGCTTCTTCCACCGGTTCGCGGGGCGGGAGTATGAGGACAAGCGTCCGCTTGAACGCTATGTCGCCGAGAGCAGACGTCTGCTGGGCGTGCTGGAGGACCGGCTGGCCGACCGGACATGGATCATGGGCGACGACTACACCATCGCCGACATCGCCACCCTGGGCTGGGTGCGCAATCTGATCGGCTTCTATGAGGCGGCGGACCTTGTCGATTACGCTTCGCTCAAGGCTGTGCCCGCCTGGCTGGAGCGAGGACTGGCGCGGCCTGCCGTGCAGCGCGGCCTGACCATCCCGTCGGCCTAATGTCCTGAGACAGCCTCGGGCGGGTCGTTGTTCAGCGGCCTCGTCCGGGCGCAGGCGACGGCGAAGACCACCAGCACCAGATAGCCGATCAGGGGCACGATGAAGGCCGGGGTGATGGCGCCGGCCCGGTCCGAGATCAGCCCGGCGATGGGCGGCAGCACCGCCCCGCCGATGATGCCGAACACCAACAGGCCCGAGGTCGCCGACGCCGTGGCGCTGGAGCGTTCCAGCGTCAGGCTGAAGATGGTCGGGAACATGATGGAGTTGAAGAAGCCGATGGCCAGGGCGGCGTAGGCGGCGGTCGCGCCGCTGCTGCGCGTCACCACCAGCGCCAGACAGGCGGCTGTGACGGTGCAGATCGACAGCAGCACCCCGGCGCGCACCCGCGTCAGCAGCAGGCTGCCGACGAAGCGTCCGACCATGGCCGCCCCCCAATAGTACCAGCCGACCATATGGCCCGCTTCATGCGGCTCCACGCCCAGCCCTTCGGATGAGCTGATGAAGGGGATCAGCAGGGCGCCGATGGTGACTTCGGCCCCGACGTAGAAGAACAGGGCGACGCAGCCGAACACCGCCCAGCGCGAGGTCAGGGCCGAGAACGGCGAGGCGGCGCCATCGCTCGCCTTACGCTCGACCGAGGCGTCGATCCGATTGCGCGCGGTCCAGATGAACACCGCCACCACGGCGAAGAAGGCTCCGACCGCCAGGAAGGCGAAGTCGATGGAACGCAGGGATTCATTGCGCGTCGAGGCGGTGATGACGGCGTCGGCGGCGAAGACGCCTCCGGTCAGCAGCACGGTCGAACCGATCACCGGCCCCAGCGTCGCGCCCAGCGAGTTGAAGGCTTGCGAGAAGGTCAGCCGCAGGTGCGCCGTCTTCGGCGACCCCAGCGCCGCTGACAAGGGATTGGCCGCCACCTGCAGCAGGGTCACGCCCGAGGCGATGATGAACAGGGCCCCCAGAACCAGAACATAGGTGTCCAGCAACGTCGCCAGCGGCACGACCAGACAGCCCAGAACCATGGCCCCCAGCGCGGCGATGATGGCCCGGCTGTAGCCCAGCTTGGCCAGCAGCCAGGCCGCCGGCAGGGATGCCAGCCCATAGGCGATGAACCAGGCCGAGGCGGTCAGCATGGCCTCGGCCCGCGTCAGATCGAACACCCGCTGCACCGCCGCGATCAGCGGATCGATCAGGGAGGTGACGAAGCCCCATGCGAAGAACAGACTGGTCACATAGCCGTAGGCCAGCAGCGAGCCGCCGTGTCGGGCGGGTGCGGGAGCCGATGCGGGTGAAACGGTCATGGGCGTCCTCGCAGAGACCGGGTCCGGTCTGGATCAGGACGCGCCAGACCTCGGCCCGGGACCGTCCGGCCTCACCCTATGACGGCGCCTGGGCTGCGACAACCTGTCCACCAGCGCCGGTTCATCAACCGGAACGTCCAACCGTCAGGCGTAGCGGCGGGCGACGGCGGCCAGGCCGTTCAGCACCTCGTCGGAGGCGGCGCCGGTGACGCAGCCGCTCGACAGGATCAGGCGCAGGGCGCGCAAATGGACCTCGACCGAAGGCCAGTCCCAGACGCCCAGGGCGGTCATCCGGTCGCTGAGCTGACACAGGCTGAAGGCGGCCGTGTAGAGGGGCCCCGTCTCGAAGAAGCCGGCCATGTCCAGAAAGGCGGCGGCCCGGTCGTAGATCAGCGTCTCGCAGCCTGGTTCGCGCTGGCGGCTGATGGTCTCCAGCTGCTCCAGATGGTCGCCCAGTTTGCGCATGGCGGCCTCGCGGTGGCCCTCCACGCCCTGATCGGCGCGGGCCAGGGCTTCGGCGATGGTGCGGCCGCCGGGCTGGGCCATCTTGCGCGAGAGGTTGCTGCGGATTTTCGAGGATCGCACGTCGGTCAAAGCGCCACCCGCCTGGGTTTGATGATGGAATCGATGTCGGCCTGATCGAGATTGGGCTCGACGGCTTCGCCGACGTGGGCGGACAGATCGCCCTTGCGGCGCCCGGCCATGCCCAGGGGCGGGCCGAAGTTGCGCACCCGCCGGTCGGGGCCGACATAGGTTTCGCATTCAATGAACTCGCGCTGGTCGGACGCCAGCCAGACCAGACGTTGCAGCAGGACGCGCGGCGTCAGCGGCTTGGTGACGACGAAGCTGGCCCCGCAGTCGCGGCTCTTCATGACCTTGGAGTTGGCCGCGTGTCCGGAGATCATGATGACCGGCATGTGGCGCGTCGGCGCGGGCGTCTCGCGCCTCAGCCAGCGCACGAAGTCATAGCCGTCCATCTCGGGCATGGCGCAGTCGACCAGGATCAGATCGACCTGGCGGGTCTTGACGATCTGGCACGCCTCGACCGCCGAGCTGCAGCGGATCTGCTCGCGTACGCCGAAGCCCATGACGATCGAGCTGAGGATGTCGAGCGCCTGGGGGTTGTCGTCGATCAGAAGCACGGTGATCTGTTCGAGATTGACGCGGTCGGAGCTGCGCGGGGACTGGGCCATGATCAGTCGAACAACATCAAATCGCCAGCGTCGGTCGTGACGGCGGCGTTGGCGGCGGTGCGGGGGCGGTTAGCGGACGGCGGCGTCGCTCCGCCTAGACGGACCGCCAGATCGGCCAGAGGAACCTCGGCCAAAACCGTCTCCAGCGCCCGCCCTTCGGCCAGACCGGCGGAGACATCGCGCAGCGCCAGGCAGCGCTGGACCAGGGCGTCGATGGCCTGGGCCTGTTTCAGGGCCTGCGGTCGCGTAGCGGCGTCGGCCGTCTGCATCAGGAGGGTCGTGAGGGCGGCCAGACCTTCGACGCCGTCGGCCATTTCGGCGAACTCGGCGGCGAGCGCGGCCATCAGGGTGCGGTCGGGGCTCATCAGAACAGCTCCAGGGCGCCGGTCTCGACCGGGACAGGCGGGCGCGAAACGGGCGGTGGCACATGGCTGTCGGTCACGGCGCGTTGCAGCGCCCGCCCGGTCGAAGGCCAGTACTGGACACGCCGCCCGCCCAGGCCGCGCAGGCTGCCGCCGACGACGGGAATCCCCTCGTCGCGCAGGAAGCGTTCGGCGAAGTCGGCGTTGGCGACGCCAACGTCCTTCAGCGTGTCGAACATGCGTCCGCCGCCGAACAGCTTGGCCTCCAGCCGCCCGCGCTGGGCCCCGCGCTTCAGACAATCGTTGATCAATACCTCCATGGCGTAGGCGCCGTAGCGGCGGCCCGCGTCGGCGCCCGCGCCCGCTCCTTCGGGCAGCAGGAAATGGTTCATCCCGCCCAGACCCAGCGCCGGATCGCGCAGGCAGACGGCGACGCAGCTGCCCAGGATGGTGGTCAGCACGACATCGGGATCGTCAGTGACGAAATGCTCGCCCTGGCCGATGTGGACCTTGTGATGGGAGTGAAGGGCTGTGGTCATGTCAGGGGGCCGAACACGCCCTCCAGCTTGTCCTTCAGCTGGGCCACGGTGAAGGGCTTCACCAGATAGTTGTTCACGCCGTACTGGACCGCGCGCGCCACCAGTTCGCGGTCGGCCCGCCCGGTCAGCATGATGAAGGCGGCGCCCGCGATCGGCGGGTGGGCGCGCACCGCGCGCAGCAGGCCCAGCCCGTCCAGATTGGGCATGTTGAAGTCCGAGATGATCAGGTGCGCGGGCTGGGCGATCATGGCGCGCAGGCCCGCTTCGCCATCGGCGGCTTCGCGGAACTCGCGGAATCCCAACTGCTGCAGGCTGCCGCGGATCAGCGAGCGCATGGAGGCCTGGTCGTCGACGATGAGGGTGTGGATAGCGGCGGCGGCGGGCATCAGAACCTCAAGCGACTGAAGGGTGGCCGGCGCGGGCGGCGCACAGCTCTAGGATGGCCTCGGCCATGCGGGACAGGGGCAGCTGGCGCTGGACGGCGCCGATCTCATGAGCCACGCGGGGCATGCCGTAGACGACGCTGGACGCCTGATCCTGGCCGAGGGTCGAGCCTCCGGCGTTGCGCATCTCCAGCAGACCGGCGGCGCCGTCGCGGCCCATGCCGGTCAGGATCACCCCGGTCATGGGGCGTTTCATGCGGGCGACCGAACCGAACAGGACATCGACCGAGGGGCGGTGGCCGCTGACGGTCTCGCCATGCGTCAGGCGGCAGCGCGGCGTGGCGCCGGACACCTCCAGATGCGCCTCGCCGCCGGGGGCGATGTAGATGCAGCCCGGCTCTACGGGCGCGCCGTCCCAGGCTTCCTGAACCGTGGCGGCGCAGGCTTTGTCCAGCCGCTGGGCGAAGCTGCGGGTGAAGCTGGCGGGCATGTGCTGGGTCACGACCGTGGCCGGGCAGTCGGCGGGGAAGACGGACAGGATGGTCAGCAGGGCCTCCACCCCGCCGGTCGAGGCGCCGATGGCCAGCAAATGGTCGGGCGCGACGCGATAGCCTTCGCGCGGCGTCGGAGCCGTCAGGGGCGTGCGGGCCCGAACTTGAGAGCGGGCGGCGGCTTTCACGATCTCGCCCAGGTTGGCGAAAGCCTCCATGGCGGTCACGCCCGCAGAGGGTTTGCCCACCGCATCGACCGCGCCCATCTCCAGTGCCGCCAGCGTCACGTCGGCGCCCGCCTGGGTCAGGGTCGAAACCATGACCACGGGCATGGGCCTGAGCCGCATGATCTTCTCGAGGAATTCCAGCCCGTTCATATTGGGCATTTCGACGTCCAGGGTGATGACGTCGGGGTTCAGTTCCTTGATCCGGGCGCGCGCCTCCAGCGGATCGGCGGCCGAACCGACCACCTCGATCTCCGGGTCGCGTCGCAAGGCGGCGGCCAGCAGGCCGCGCATGGTCGGGGAATCATCGACGATCAGCACACGGACGGTCATGCGTCGATCCGCCGATAGGTGGTCAGGCCGCTGGTCTGGAGCTGGCGCTCAGCCGGGCCGCCGACCCGTTCGGAATGGCCGATGTAGAGTGTGCCCCCCGGCTTCATCATCGGCGTGAAGCGGCTCCACACCCGTTCCTGGGTGGCGTCGTCGAAATAGATGACGACGTTGCGGCAGAAGATGACGTCGTATTTGCGCCGCATCGGCCAGTCGCCGATCAGGTTCAACTCCTTGAACGTCACCAGACGGCGCAGGGCTTCATTGGCGCTCAGCATGTCGGCGCCGTGGGCCGGGGCCTTGTCGAAGAAGCGGTGGCGCAGCAGGGCCGGGGCGGGTTGCAGCGCCTCTTCGGAATAGACGCCGCGCGCGCCTTGGGCGACCATATGGGGGTCGATGTCGGTGGCCAGGATGCGCACGTCCAGATCCGCCGCCTCGGGCAGAACCGACAGCACCGTCATGGCCATGGAATAGGGCTCCTGACCGTTGGAGCAGGCGGCGGACCACAGCCGCACGGGCTCGCCGCGCCGGGCGCGTTCGGCCAGCTCCGGCATGACCACGTCGCGCAGATGGTCGAAATGATGCGGCTCGCGGAAGAAGCGGGTGACATTGGTGGTCAGGGCGGCCGTCATCGCCTGGCGTTCGTCCACCCCGTCGACGCCCTCGATCAGGGCGCAATAGTCGCGGAAGCTGCGCAGTCCCAGCAGACGCAGCCGTTTGGCCAGGCGCGAATAGACCAGCGCCGCCTTGCCTTCGTTCAGGGCGATGCCGGCGTGGCCGTGCAGGATCTGGGCGATGGAGCGGAAATCTTCGGCGGTGAAGACGAACTCGCCCTCCACCAGGGCGTCGCCCCCAGCGCCGCGGCTGGTGGTCTGCGTCATGCCGCTTCGGCCTCGATCTCGGGCACGATGCGGTCCAGTTCGATCAGGCTCAGCATGCGGCCGTCCAGGGCGAAGATGCCCTTGACGAAGGATTTGACGTGGTCGCTGGCGACGTCCGGCGTCGGCTGAATTTCCTCGTCCTTCAGCTGGATGATGTCGGACACGGCATCGACCAGAAGGCCGACCATCCGCCCGCCGATATGGGCCACCATGATGACATGGCGCGCCGTCGGCTCCGACGTGGTCAGGCCGAAACGGACGCCCAGGTCGATGATCGGCAGCACGGCCCCGCGCAGGTTGATGACCCCCTTCATATAGCCGGGCGTGCGCGGCAGAGGGGTGGCGGGGGTCCAGCCGCGGATTTCGCGCACGGCCATGATGTCCACGCAGAACTCCTGCTCGCCGATGCGGAAGGCGATCAGTTCGCGGGCGTCTGAGGCTGTGGTCGAGAAATGGTCGGTCATGTTCAGCTCGCGAGTTTCAGTTCAGGGCGCGACGCCCGGCGCCGGGCGTTGGCGGTCAGGGCGTCCACATCGAGGATCAGGGCCACACGGCCGTCGCCCAGAATGGTCGCAGCGGCGACGCCTTCGACCTGCTGGTAGTTGGTCTCAAGGCTCTTGATCACCACCTGGCGCTGGCCCTGGATGGCGTCGAACAGAAGGGCGGCGCGCTGGCCGGCCTCATTCTCGACCACCACGGCCACGCCGGTCGCCGACACCGTCGGCGTGGTGCGGAAGCCCATGACCATGGCCACGTCGATCAGGGGCACGAAGGCGTCGCGGAAGCGGATCACCGCATCATGGCCGCCGACGTGGTGGATGTCCTCGGCGCGCGGCGTCAGGCTTTCGACGATGGCCGTCAGAGGCGCGACCAACGTCTGTTCGGCGGCGGTGACCACCATGCCGTCCAGCACCGCCAGCGTCAGCGGCAGGCTGAGGGTGAAGGTCGAGCCCTTGCCGGGATTGGAGGCGATGGAGATGCGCCCGCCCAGCGCCTGGATGGAGCGGCGCACCACATCCATGCCCACGCCGCGACCCGAAACGTCGGTGATGGTTTCGGCGGTCGAGAAGCCGGGCAGGAAGATCAGATTGTCGATCTCGTCGTCGGTCAGCACGGCGTCTTCGGCGATCAGGCCGCGCGAGACGGCGATGCCCCGGACCCGCTCGCGGTTGATGCCGGCGCCGTCGTCGCTGATTTCGATGACGATCCGGCCCGAGCGGTGCAAGGCGGCCAGGCGCACCACGCCCTCCGCCGCCTTGCCCGCCGCCAGGCGTTCCTCGGGCGTCTCCAGCCCATGATCGATGGCGTTGCGCAGCATATGCGTCATGGGCTCGGCCAGACGCTCCACCACGGTCTTGTCGACCTCCGTGTCTTCGCCGGAGGTGACCAGACGGACCTTCTTACCGGTCATTTCCGCGACTTCCCGCACCAGACGCGGCATGCGCTGGAACACCGACTTCACCGGCTGGGCTCGGATGGCCATGACGCTGTCCTGAATCTCGCGCGTCAGCAATTCGAGGTCTTCGAGACCGACCGAGACGCCGGACGAGCGGGCCAGGCCGCTTTCGGTGACGCGCTGGGCCAGCATGGCTTGCTGGATGACCAGTTCGCCGACGACGTTGATCAGCCGATCGACGCGGTCCAGATCGACGCGGATGGTGACGGCGGGCGGCGCTCTGGCGGGGACGGGAGCGGATACGGCTTGAGCGGCGGGAGGGGAAGAAGTGTCGGCAGGCGCAGGCGCGACCTCGGCGATCAGGTCGGACAGAATGGCTTCGACGGGCGCGGCCGTCGCCTCCACGACGACCTCTGCCTGGGCCTTGGCCAGAAGGGCGGCGATGTCGAGCTCAGGCTCGGACTCCGGCGCGGCGGCGTCTTCGCTCGCAGACGCCTCGCCGGACGCGCGGACGATCTCCAGATCGCAGTCGCTCTCGACGAAATCGAACACGTCGCGGATGTCGGCCTCAGTCGCGGCCGTCGTCAGTTCGACGGTCCAGGTCAGGCAGCCTTCTTCGGCGGCCAGGGCGTTGAGGTCCGGCAGGGCCGACAGGTCCAGCGCCACCGAGGTCTCGCCCAGACGGGCCAGTTCGCGCAGCAGCAGGCCGGTTTCATTGGCGTTGGCGTACATCCGGCCGTGCGGACGCAGGATGATGCGCCAGGCTTCAAGCTCAGGCTCGGCCTCGACCGGCGCATCCAGGGCGGCGAAGTTGAAGGCTACGGGCTTGAAGCCGAATTCATCGGCGCCGAGGTCGATCTCGACCGTCGCAATATCGTCGGCGACAGGCTCGGACACGACGACGCCATCATCGCCGTGGGTCAGCGCCTCCAGCTCTGCGACCAGACCGGCAGAGCGCGCTTCATCGACCGGATCGGCCTGTCCGCGCGCCGCAGCGATGTGGTCGGCCAGAACGTCGGAGGCGCGCAGCAGCGTCTTGATCGTCACGTCGTCGCACGGTTTCCGCTCGGCGCGGATCTCGTCCATCAGCGTCTCGAAGACGTGGGCGAAGCGCACCAGGGCGTCCAGGCCGAAGGCGCCGGCGCCGCCTTTGACCGAATGCACGGCGCGGAAGACGGCGTTGACGGTTTCGCTGTCCGTCCGGCCCGACTCCATGGCCAGCAAGCCGGCTTCCAAGTCGCCCAGAAGCTCGTCGCACTCCTGGAAGAAGACGGCCTTGATGGCTTCAAACGGATCGGCGTCGCTCATCGGATCAGGCCGCCACGCGCCGCACGGCCTCGACCAGTTTGACCGGGTCGAAGGGTTTGACGATCCAGCCGGTGGCCCCGGCGTCGCGGGCGCGCTGCTTCTTGGCGGCGTCGCTCTCGGTGGTCAGGACCAGGACGGGGATGGCGCGGTTGGCCGGGTCGGCCCGCATGCCCTCGATGAAACCGAAGCCGTCGAGACGCGGCATGTTGATGTCGGTGATGACGATGTCGGCGCCTTCGGCGCTCAGCGTCTCCAGCCCGTCCACGCCGTCCACGGCCTGGATGACGCGGTAGCCGGCGCCGCTAAGGGCGAGCATCAGCATGTCACGCATGGTGCGTGAATCGTCGATGGTCAGGATGGTCTTGGTCACGCAGGCTCTCCCTGATCCAGCGCGGGTGCGCCGAACGCGGTCCATTGTTGGGCGAAGGCGTCAGAGACGGGGGTGATGCGCAGCGCCCGACCGTCGCCGATCCAGGTGCATTGCGCCGACAGCAGCACCTGAAGGCACAGCCCGCCCAGACGCTCGACGGCCGAGCCGTCCAGCGTCACCGCCTGGCCGCGCAGGGCCAGCAACTGAGCCTGCAAGGGCGCAGCCTGCTGGATGTCCAGCGACGCAGGCAGGACCAGGCCCTGGGCCGGGCTGTCGCTCATCAGAACTCCTCCCAGCCGTCTTCAGCGGGGGCGGGTTCATATTTGCGGGCGGCGCCGCCGCGACCGACGGTCTTCAGCACCATGGCCGAAGGGCTGGACGAGGCATGGACCGGGCGCTGGGCCGGACGGGTCGGAACGGGAGCCGCAGAATGGGCCGCCGTGTCGCCGATCTGGAAGCGCGAAACTGATCCGGCCAGGGTTTCGGCCTCCTGCGACAGAGAGTGGCTGGCGGCGGTGGATTCCTCGACCATCGCCGCATTTTGCTGCGTGACCTGATCCATCTGGTTGACGGCGGTGTTGACCTGCTGAAGACCGGTGGCCTGCTCCTGGGCCGAGGCGGCGATCTCCGAGACCAGGCCGTCGATCTCGGCCACGCGGCCGACGATGCGCTGAAGAGCCTCGCCGGTCTGGCCGACCAGGTTGACGCCCGAGTTGACCTGGGTGGTCGAAGCCGAGATCAGCACCTTGATCTCCTTGGCCGCTTCCGCCGAGCGCTGGGCCAGGGCGCGCACTTCGGAGGCGACGACCGCGAAGCCGCGGCCTGCGTCGCCGGCCCGGGCGGCTTCGACGCCGGCGTTCAAGGCCAGCAGATTGGTCTGGAAGGCGATCTCGTCGATGACGCCGATGATCTGGCTGATCTCCTGGGCTGACTTCTCGATGGCGCCCATGGCGCTGACGGCGTCGCGCACGACATTGCCGCTGGCCTCGGCGTCGCCCTTGGCGGCCTGCACGGTTTCAGACGCCTGACGCGCGCCGGACGCCGTGCGGTTGACGGTGGCGGTGATCTGATCCAGCGCGGCCGCGGTCTCTTCCAGGCTGGCGGCCTGCTGTTCGGTGCGGCGCGACAGGTCGTCGGCGGCCTGGCTGATCTCGCCCGAGCCGGAGCGGATGGCCGAGACATTGGTCACGACCACGGACATGGCGTCCTTAAGCTGGGTGATGGCGGCGTTGAAGTCGTTCTTCAGCTTCTGATACTCGCCGGGGAAGTCCTGCGTCAGGCTGTAGGTCAGGTCGCCGCGCATCAGATGGTCCAGACCTTCGCCCAGGGCGCCGACCACCAGGGCTTGTTCGCGGGCCGTCGCCTCGGCGATCTGGCGGGCTTCCTCGCGCTGGGCGGCGGCTTCCGTCTCCAGCCGCAGCTTTTCGATGGCGGCGTCGCGGAAGCTGACCACGGCGCGGCCCATTTCGCCGAACTCATCCTTGCGCTTGACGCAGGGCACGTCGAAGCTCGTGTCGCCGCCGATCAGGCGACGCATGTAGCCGATCATGTTGTTGACGGGACCGGCCACGCCCTTGGTCAGCAGCCAACCGGCGCCCAGGGCGATCAGCAGGGCGGCGCCCAAGCCGCCGCCCAGCGCGATGAGGGTGACGGTGGAGGCGCTGTCCTGAGCCTCGCGGACGGTGTCCAGACGGGCGGCGTTGATGGTCTCGATGGCGGCGATCGAGTCCTCGATCTTGCCGATCAGTTCGTCTGAGCGGCCGCCGCGGCCGACCAGGTCCAGCGCTTGCTGGCGGGTGGCCGGGTTTGCAATCAATGCGGCGCCGGGGGTGACGACCGTGTTGAACCAGGTCTCGGCGTCACGTTCAGCCGCGTCGATGAGAGCGATCTTCTGTGGAGGCGCGCCATCCCGCAGCGACTCCATCGCCGTCACGAAATCCGCGCGGTGCGAGCCGACCCGCTCCAGGTAATAGGAATCGCCTGACACCAGCAGACCGCGGAAGCTGCCTTCCTGCCGCGCCAGCTTGAACGCGGCCGCAGAGGTCTGGCGCACGTCGATGTTGGCGTCGCTCCGGGCAACGCCCGCCTGGTTCAGGGCCTGCATGTTGAAGAAGATGACCCCGCCCATGACGGCGATCGCCAGAAGGATGGAGCCGAAGCAGAGCGCGAACTTGCGGCTGAGCGGCAGATTGCTGAATTTCATGGGTCTGTCCTGGTCTTTGGTCGCAGGCGGGATGTCAGAAGGCGTAGGTCAGGGCGCCGACGAGGCGGCCCTCATAGGTTTCGCCGATGTCGTGGCCGTCGGTGTCGTACCAGCGCAGGTCCGCCGAGACGGCGTCGGTCAGGGCGCGCTTCACGCCCAGATTCCACGCCACATAATCGGAACCGCCCTGGGCGCTGCGGTCGGCCACGGCGGCCGAAACCCGGGTGCGGGCGTCCAGCGCCACCGTGCCCTGCATCTCCACCCACCAGGCTTCTTTCGTCGCCGCGAAGCCGTCAGGGGTGTAATTGACCCTGAAACGGGTGTTCACAGGGCCGATTTTCCGTGTCGCATCGGCCTGATATTCCCAATAGTTGCTGTCCACGCCGGCACGGGTTCCAGGCAGGTCGCGGTTCATCACCTGCAGGTCGAACTTCACGCCAGCCCAGGTGGAGCGATGGCCGACAGCCGTGATGACCTCGGCATGCGCGCCCGAAGAGACATCGGCGCTGGAGGCGAAGGCGCTGGCGTAGAAGCCGCCGTGTTCAACCTCGATCGAGCCTGAGATGGAGGGATTTTCGTCGCTTTTGCCCAGGCCCTTGCCGACATACTGAGAGGCTATCCCAATCTGGCCGGAGAAGGACTGGGCCATGGCGCTGGGCGCGGCTCCGCACATGAGGATGGCGGCGCCGAAGGCGAGGCAGGGCTGGATCAGGGGGCGGGGAAGGCGAAAGGCGGGCATGGATCTCTCAGGATGTTTCAACCCTGATTATTGGCCGGACGGTGATATTATTCCTGAATCCGGGCTTACGTAGTTTCCCCTAAGGGCGTGCGCTTATGCTTAGATGGCGTGGGGAGTGAATCGTCATTCCTTCAAGCCTCGGCTTCACCGCCGACAACCGGGTCACCGCTGTTGATCTCAGCCGCCGCCTTGCGGACCGTGCCTTCGGCTCTTCGGGAGTTTGCGGTGCGACGTGCCTGGGGCGGCGTGCTGATCGCCGTCGCCACTGTCAGCCTGACCCTGATCGTGCGCGCGGGCCTGCAGTTGTTCGGAACCTTCTACTACCTGCCCATGGTGCCTGCGGTGGTGGTCACTGCGGTGCTGGCGGGACGCAGGGCGACCGCCGTGGCCATCGGCCTGTCGATCTTGGCCAATGTGGTCCTGGTCCAGCGCACCGACGCCATGGACGCCGCCGCCAACGCCGTGCTGTTCGTTCTTGTCTGCGTTCTGATCGCCGAGATGTGCTGGGCCCTGCGGCGGCATCGCAGCCAGGCGGACGAACTGGCCCTGCGTCTGGCTCGGCGCGACCAGGTGCTGAACACCATCCTGGCCTCAGTGCCCGTGGTCATGCTGGACCGTGACGGCGTCGTGGGCTCGGTCACGCCCTCGGCGGGACGGCTGTTCGCCACGACTGAAGCCGGCGCCCGGGGGCGGCGATTCGACAGCTTCGTGCCCGCCTTTGATCTGAACATCTTCGCCGGCGACGAGGCGGCGCGAGAGGGCGAGGCCGCTCGTGTCTGGACCGGCCTGCGTGACGACGCCAAGACCTTTCCCCTCAACATCCGCGCCGGGTTCATGCCCAAGGCCCCTGACGGTGATCATGCCGTCCTGGTCCTGACCGATCTGACCCAGTCCCATGCCGCCGACGCCCGGGCGCGCGAACTGCATAGCCAACTCAACCGGGTCTGGCGGTTGAATTCCCTGGGTGAGATGGCGGCGTCTCTGGCCCATGAGCTGAACCAACCTTTGGCCGCCGCCGTCACTTATCTGCACGCCAGTCAGATCGACGCGGAAAAGGCTGGTCCTTTCGGCGAAAGCGCCGGGCGCAACATCAACCTGGCCAAGACCCAACTGCTGCGTGCGGGACAGATCATCCGCCGCATGCGCGAGCTTCTGGCCCACGAAAGCCGCAGCCTGGGCGTCGAGCGCGTGGCTCCCCTGGTCGCCGATCTCAGCGGCGTGTTCGGCATGATCGAACGCGCCGGAGGCGTGACCATCCGCTATGACATCGACGACCTGAACGACGCGGTGCGCGCCGAACGGATTCAGATTCAACAGGCCATGCTGAACCTGGTGCGCAATGCAGTGGAGGCGTCGGCGGGTCGCGAGGGTCCTCAGGTTCTGATCATCGGACGGGCTGTGTCCGACGACCATTTCGAAGTGCGTATCGAAGACAACGGCGTCGGCATTCCCGAGGAGGAGATGGGGGCCATCTACCGTCCGTTGATGAGCACCAAGTCGGGCGGGATGGGCCTGGGACTGTCGGTCACCCGCACCATCGTCGAAAGCCACGGCGGGGTTCTGAAGGTCGAGAAAAGCGCTCTGGGAGGGGCTGCCTTCTCGTTCCGTCTCATGCGGGAACAGGGTTCGGGAGAGGGGTGATGGAATATTCCGTCTTTGTCATCGACGACGATTTCGCCATGCGTGACGCCTTGCTGACGGTTTTGCGGGCCAGGGGCATACGCGCCAGGGGCTTCGCCAGCGGCGTCGACTTCTTCGCCAATCTGCCGGAGACGGAATACGCCTGCGTCGTCACGGACATGCGCATGCCGCAAATGGACGGCGCCGAAGTCGTCAGGCGCTTGGCCGAGGTCAAGGGCGCCGACTGGCCGGTCATCGTCATCACCGGTCACGCCGAAGTGTCCATGGCCGTGCAGATGATGAAGGAGGGCATCCTCGATTTCATCGAAAAGCCCTTCGATCCCAATCGCCTGATAGAGGCGGTTGAAGGCTGTCTCGGCCATCTCGCCGGTCACGACGTGAGCCAGGAGGCGCGTGAAGACGCCGATCGTCGCCTGGCGCTTCTGACCCCGCGCGAACGCCAGGTCTTTGACGCCCTGGTCGACGGCCTGTCCAACAAGCAGATTGCACTTCAACTCGACATCAGCCCGCGCACGGTCGAGATTTTCCGCGCCAAGGTCATGCAGAAGATGCAGACCGACAATTTGGCGGCGCTGGTCCGCATCGGCATCCTCTATTCCTGACTTCCAGCTCCCGGCCGGCTGGGTTGCACCATGCTGAAATCGGTCATGTGATGGGATTTTGTAGCGATCTCAGAACCTTTCTTGCATCTGCGCCTGTATAATTCGCCAACCATGCTTTAACGTTCAGGTTCACGGCATGCTGGCAACCGGCGCGTCGATCCCGTCACACCAGCTGAAGGAGAGGCACGCCTATGCCGACCCCTGAGGCGCTGCTTGTCATTCTGCTGGCGACGCCCTTCGTCGCCAGCCTGGCTGCAGCCTTCCTGAACAGCCACGCACGCAATGTGGCCGCAGCCCTCGCCATGGGTTCGATGATGGTCGGGTTGATTGTGGCGTTGGTCTTATCCGGCCATGTCACAGCGGTCGAACCCGTGCGCCTCACAGCCGCCTGGGCGCCCAGTCTGGGGCTGGATTTTTCGTTGGCGGTCGATGGGTTCAGCTGGATCTTCCTGATTCTCATCTACGGGATCGGGCTGCTGGTCAGCATCTATGCGCGTTATTACATGTCGGCCGAGGACCCGGTGCCGCGGTTCTATTCGCTGCTGCTCGCCTTTGCAGGGGCGATGATCGGCGTCGTCATGTCCGGCAATGTGATCCAGCTGGTGGTCTTCTGGGAGATGACCAGCCTGCTGTCCTTCCTCCTGATCGGCTATTGGCACCACGGCGCGGCGGCGCGCGAGGGCGCCCGCATGTCGCTGATCGTCACCTCGGCGGGCGGGCTTTGCCTGCTGGCGGGCGTCTTGCTGCTGGCCTCGGTGGTCGGCAGCTATGACATGGACGCCATCCTCGCGTCCGGCGACGTGATCCGCGCCAGTCCCCTGTACGCGCCAGCCCTGGTGCTGATCCTCATCGGCGCCTTCACCAAGAGCGCCCAATTCCCCTTCCACTTCTGGCTGCCCCAGGCCATGGCGGCGCCGACGCCGGTGTCGGCCTATCTGCATTCCGCCACCATGGTGAAGGCGGGCGTCTTCCTGCTGGTGCGGTTCTGGCCGGTCCTGTCGGGCACGGACATGTGGTTCTACGCCGTGACGGCGGCGGGTCTGACCACCCTGGTTCTGGGCGCCTTCCTGGCCATGTTCCAGAACGACATGAAGGGGGTGCTGGCCTATTCGACCATCAGCCATCTGGGGCTGATCACCTTCCTGTTGGGCCTGAACAGTCCGCTGGCCTGCGTCGCGGCGATCTTCCACATGGTGAACCACGCCGTGTTCAAGGCTTCCCTGTTCATGGCGGCGGGGGCGGTGGACCACGAGGCGGGAACGCGCGACCTGCGAAGGCTGGGCGGGCTGGCGCGGTTCATGCCGATCACCGCCGTCCTGGCCACGGTGGCGGCGGCGGCCATGGCGGGGGTGCCCCTGCTGAACGGCTTCATCTCCAAGGAGATGTTCTTTGAAGAGACGTTGAAGGCCCACCAGTCGCTGGGACTGGATCTGATCCCGACTATATTGGCGGTGCTCGGCACGGTCTTTTCGGTCGTCTACTCGCTGCGGTTCGTCGCCGAGGTCTTCTTCAGGCCCGCGCCCGCTCCCCTGCCTAAGGCCGCGCATGAGCCGCCGCCGTGGATGCTGGCGCCGATCGGGTTCCTGGCCTTGTCCTGCATCGTCATCGGCGTGCTGCCCGCCATCACCGTCGGTCCGGGTCTGCAAAGGGCGGCGGCCTCGGTTCTGGGTCAGGACGCGCCGACCTTCACCCTGGCCGTCTGGCACGGTTTCACCCCGGCCCTGGGGCTCAGCGCCCTGGCCATTGTGGCCGGCGTCATCCTCTACAGCCTGCTCCGCCGACGCCTGCTGACCAAACGCAAATCGCCGCTGGGCAAGTTGAGCAGTCGGGTGATGTTCGAACGCACTCTGCATTTCGTCGCCGAGACTGGTCCCGACAGGATCATGCGCCTGTTCCCGGGCGAGCGGCTGCAGCCGCAGATCCTCATGATCCTGCTGGTCGTCCTGGCGGCGGCGGGGGCGGCCATGGCGAGCGGGCGCATCTTCCCCGACCAGTCGGCTTTGGCGGCCATTGATCCGGCCTTCGCCATCCTGTGGATCATCGGCGGAGCCTGCGCCATCGGCGCCGCCCTTCTGGCCAAGTTCCATCGCCTCGCCGCCCTGATCCTGCTGGGCGGCGCGGGCCTGATGTCCTGCATCAGTTTCGCCTGGCTGTCGGCCCCCGACCTGGCCACGACCCAGCTTCTGGTCGAAGTGGTGACGACCATCCTCATCCTTCTGGGCCTGCGCTGGCTGCCGCCCCGTATTCCGTTCGAGGGCCAGAGGACGACGGCCAAGAGACTGCGCCGCGCCCGCGACGCCATCCTGGCCCTGGCCATCGGCGGCGGCATGACCCTTCTGGCCTATGCTGTGATGACCCACCCGGTGGATGGCTCAATCTCCGAATTCTTCCTGTCGCGGGCCTATAGCGAAGGCGGCGGGCGCAATGTGGTCAACGTCATCCTGGTCGACTTCCGCGGCTTTGACACCTTTGGAGAAATCACGGTTCTGGGCATCGTCGCCCTGACGGTGTTCGCCTTGTTGCGGCGCTTCCGCCCCAGCCTGGAAAGCGTCGGCCCGACGCCGCAGAAGCGAGCGCAGGAAGCGATGGATGAACAGAAGGAGGGCCATGAACGGGGCCACACGCTGGCGGAATACATGCGGGTGCCGGGGCTGATCATCCAACTGATGGTGCCGGTCATCCTGTTGTTCGCCCTGCATCTGTTCCTGCGCGGACATGATCTGCCAGGGGGCGGGTTCACGGCTGGCCTGACCGCCTCGGTCGGCCTGATTCTGCTCTATATCGCCGGCGGGGTGCGCTGGGCCGAGGCCCGCATCAGGGTGGCTCCGGTGCGTTGGATCGCCTTCGGGTTGCTGACCGCGCTGGCGACGGGGGCGGGATCCTTCCTGTTCGGCTATCCCTTCCTGACCTCCTACTTCACCTACCTCGACTTCGGCGTGTTGGGGCGGATACCCGCCGCCACCGCTGTTCTGTTCGACTTCGGGGTCTTCCTGCTGGTCGTCGGCTCGACGACTCTGATCCTGACCGCCATCGCTCACCAGTCCTTGCGTCGCCCCAGGCGCGCCGAGGCGGCGGACGATGCTGACCACGGAGCGCCGTAATGGAGATCGTCCTCGCCCTGGCCATAGGCGTTCTGTCGGCGTCCGGCGTCTGGCTGGTGCTGCGTCCCCGGACCTTCCAGGTTCTGGTCGGCATCACGCTGCTGTCCTATGCGGTCAACCTGTTCATCTTCTCGATCGGCGGCCTGCGCATCGGCGCCGAGCCGATCCTGAAGGGGGCGTCCGGCGACGTCGCCGCCTATGCCGATCCCCTGCCTCAGGCGCTGGTCCTGACCGCCATCGTCATCGGTTTCGCCACCACGGCCCTGCTGCTGGTGGTGATTCTGGCGGGGCGGGGCCTGACCGGCGGGGACCATGTCGACGGCCATGAAGGAGGCGGCGGTTGACCTCCCACCTCATCATCCTGCCGATCCTGCTGCCCCTTGCGGTCAGCACCCTTCTGCTGCTGATCGGACGGCGGCGTCGGCTGGAGGCGGGCCTGGCGCTGGCCGCCAGCGCCGCCCTGTTCGCCGTGTCCCTGGCTCTGGTCTTCGCCACAGACGGTCCAGGGTTCGCCGCCACCTATCGGCTGGGCAACTGGCCGGCGCCGATGGCCATCGTCCTGGTGGCCGACCGGTTGTCGGCGCTCATGGTGCTCCTGGCGTCCACTCTTGGTCTGTTGAACACAGCCTTCGCCATCACCCGTTGGTCGCGCATCGGCCCCTATTATCAGGTGCTGTCGCAGCTGCTGCTTATGGGGCTGAACGGGGCCTTCCTGACCGGTGACCTGTTCAATCTGTTCGTCTTCTTCGAGATTCTTCTGGCCGCCTCCTATGGCCTGCTGCTGCACGGTTCAGGGCCCAGGCGGGTGGTGTCGGGCCTGCACTACATCGTCATCAACCTGGTGGCGTCCCTGCTGTTCCTGATCGGGGTCAGCCTGATCTTCGGCGTGACCGGCACGCTGAACATGGCGGTTCTGGCCTCTCTGATTCCTGATCTGCCGGCCCCGACGCGCAGCCTGTTCCATGCGGGAGCCGCCATTCTTGGCGTGGCCTTCCTGGTCAAGGCTGCGGCCTGGCCTCTGGGGTTCTGGCTGCCGCGCACCTATGACGCCGCCAATCCGCCGTCGGCCGCCATGTTCGCCATCATGACCAAGGTCGGCATCTACGCCATCCTGCGCCTCGGCCTGCTGTGCTTCGGCGTCGACGCCGGACCCTCGGCGGGCTTCGGCTGGGGCTGGGTCTTCGTCGCCGGCCTGATGACCTTGGGGGTCGGCCTGGTGGGCATGCTTGGGGTGCGCGATCTCGGACGGCTGGCGGGCTACAGCGTTCTGGTTTCGGCGGGCACGCTTCTGGCGGCCATGGTGTTCCGCAATGAGGCCGTTTTGGCCGGAGCCCTGCTTTATCTGATGATCTCGACGCTGGCGGCGGCGGCCTTCTACCTGCTGGGCGGCCTGATCGGCGCGGACGGCAGCGATGAGTTCGAGGAGCCGTCCCTGCTGGAATCCTACGATCCTGAAGGCGACGGCCTGTTCACCGAGGAGGACGAGCGGGCGGTGTCCCTGACCGCGCCCGTGGGTATCCTCAGCGCCGGCTTTCTGATCTGCACCCTGTTGATCGCGGGCATTCCGCCGCTGCCCGGCTTCCTGGCCAAGGTCGCCATGCTGGCGCCCCTGCTGGCGGCGCCCGAAGGGCCTTTCCCCGGCGCCGCTGTGGTGCTGGCGACCCTGGTCATCGGCGCCAGCCTGCTGTCGCTGATCGCCCTGGCCCGCGCCGGCATCCAGATCTGGTGGGGCGAGCCTGACCGCGTCCTGCCCACCATCCGCGTCGGAGAAGCCGTTCCCGTGGCCGTGCTTCTGCTGGGCCTTCTGATCCTGACCTTCACCGTCGAGGGGCCGCTGGGCTTCCTGCAGCGGACGGCGGATCAGCTGCTTCAGCCCGCCCAGTACATCGAGTCCGTCCTGGGATCAGGAGGCCGCACATGAGACGCTGGCTGCCCTATCCGACCATGAGCCTGTTCGTGCTCGGAACCTGGTTGCTGCTGAGCCAGAGCCTGGCCCTGGGTCATGTCCTGCTGGGCGCGGTGCTGGGCCTGGTGCTCGGCGCCGTCTTCAAACAGTTCCAGCCTCCGCCGATGCGGATCAGGCGGGGCCATCTGCTTCTGGGTCTGACCGTGCGGGTCGTCGGCGACGTGATCCTCTCGAACATCGAGATGTTCCGCATCATCCTCAGCGGTCAGTCACGAAAGGTCTCCTCCGGCTTTGTCTATATTCCGCTGGAGCTGACCAGCCGCTACGGTCTCGCCGCTCTGGCCTGCATCATCACCGCCACGCCCGGCACCATCTGGGTCAGCTATCAGTCGCGTGAGCGGATGCTGCTCATCCATGTGTTCGACCTGGTGGACGAGACGGTGTGGATACGCACGATCACCGACCGATACGCCGCGCCCCTGAAGGCGGTGTTCGAATGAGCGCTCTTGTTCTGTCAGTCTCCATCTCGGTCGCCCAGCTCATGCTAGTGACGGCGATGGGGCTGTATCTGTTCAGGATGATCCGCGGCCCGCGCGCCCAGGACCGTGTCGTCGCCCTGGACGCCTTCTATGTCACCGGCATGTTGTTGATGATCACCCTGGGCGTCCGCACCAACAGCACCCTTTATTTCGAGGCCACAGTGGTCATCGCCCTGCTCGGGTTCGCCACCAGCGTGGCCCTGGGCAAATTCCTCATGCGTGGAGAGGTGATCGAATGAGTCCCGTCGCCGACATCCCCCTGCCTGTCGCCCTGATCATCTCCGCCTGCTTGTTGGGCGGCGCCCTGTTGACCATGGTCGGCGCGATCGGCCTGTTGAAGTTCAAGACCTTCTACCAGCGGGTCCATGCGCCGACCCTGGGCTCCAGCATGGGGATGATGTTCATCTTGGCCAGCTCGATCATCTACTTCTCGGTCTCTCGCGGCGCCCTGGTGTTCCATGAAGTTCTGATCATGGTCTTCCTGACCCTGACGACGCCCATCAGCCTGATGCTGATCGTCCGCGCCGCCTTGGCCCGTGACCGGGCCGAAGGCAGCGCAGACGTTCCACATGTTGATGCCGACTAGAAAAAGCGGCGCACCCGAAGAGATTCGAACGCCTGCCCCCCAGATTCTTAGTCTCGTGAAGGGTCGTGTAAATTCGACATCCTACGCAATTGAGACTGTAGCAACCGGCGCCGCCTCGAGACTGCGACTCTTCGGGGTTGCAGATCGCGCCGATTGATCTGCCACGTCTGCTCGGCGTCTTTCGCAGTATTTGGAGCCGTCCCCGGAAGACGACATTGCGATCACAAATGCTGACCTGGCAGGGCGAACTCAAATGGCTCTCAATTTGCGGCAACCGCGATCACCACGACGATATGCTGCGGCCTGATTACGAAACGGCCCCGCCTCGACATTCAGGCGGGGCCATTCCTCATTGACGCTGACGTCTTTGTCAGAAGCGGAAGGTCAGGAAGGTCCCCAGATAGGACTGGTCCTCGGCCGTCCCGGTTTCCTTCAGGAAGTCGCCGGCCTTCGTGTAGTTGGCCACGCCCATCAGGGAGACATAGGGCGTCAGGGCGTAGCGGGCGAAGACGCCCGTGCGCCAGCCGATGTAGGAGGACTGTCCCTCGTTGGCGCCGCGCAGCACCATGCCGGACAGGGCGTAGACGCCGTCATCCTTGCTCTGGCGCCACAAGCCGGCGGTGTTGGCGCCCAGGGTCAGCTTGGGCGACGGACGCACCGTCACCTCGGGTTGCAGCACCACCATGTTGGCGAAACCCAGATCGGTGCGCAGGGCCGCCGGTTGCGGGAACAGGGGGTTGAAGCTGTTCAGCTTGCCGTCGTTGGGGTCCTTGTCGCCCGAGCCGACGTCCAGACGCACGGCCACGCGCGGCGACCACGTCACGCCCGAGAAGGTGCGACCGCCGACGGCCGAGACGAACCAGGCGTCGATGTCGAGGTCGCGGAACGAGCCCCACTGCTTGACCGCCTCGACCTCATAGTCCCAGGGCGCGACCTTGCCCGACAGGCGCACCGACAGAGTGTCGCGGTCGTCGCGGCCCGCCACCTGACCGTCGAACGGCGTCACCAGCCGATCGCTGTTGGCGTAGAGCAACTCCAGCCTGGGCGCTGTCGCGCCTTGTCCCAGCGTCCGGGCCGCCGTGGCGCCGAACAGGCGGTAGTCGAAGTTGGTGGCGTCGTTCCACGACCCCTTGCCTTCACGCAGGGCGTAGCCGGCGAAGGCGCCGCCGCTCCAGCCGGTCGGGCTGTCATACAGGACCCGAACCATGTCCAGGGCGACGCGGGCGTTGGCGCCCTCGCGCATGTCGAACAGACGGAAGCCGCCCTGACCGAACTCCTGACGGCCAGCGCGGACGCGCAGCGTGCCCTCGCCGAGACCGGTGCGGGCTTCGATGAATGCCTGGTGCAGATCGGTGCGGTTCTCCTCGATCACCGGCTCGCCGCTGGCGAGGCCCGAGGTGCGGGCGTCCTGCACGTCGACAAAGGCGCGTAGGGAAGACCCTAGGTTCAGCTCGCCCCACAGACGGGCGCGGGTCTGGAAGTCGCCGCCCGTGTCCTGAGCCCCGCGACCGAAGCGTTCATTGTCGCGGTGCTCGGCGCGGAAGCGCAATTCGCCGCCGAAGCTGGCCCAGACCGGACTGTCCTCGCCGCCGAGCGGCACATATTTGAACTGGGACCAGGTCGAGGTCCGCTTCGCCGGGTCGGCCAGATAGGCGTAGTTTTCGTCGTGATTGATCAGGCGGAACGGCGGCGGCGCGGCCGGGGAGGTGGGCGCAGCGGCGGGCGCCGGGATCGGCGCGGTCTGGATCGGCGCCTCGGCGTCGGCGACGGCAGGCGTGGGGGCGTGCGAAAGCAGGGCGGCGGCGGCCGCAGCGGCGAAACTCATGGATGTCCTCCGGGGAAGGGGCGCGGCTGGATCCGCGCTCGGCTCGATTGGGTGATGGATTACTCGGCGTCGGGCTGTTTGCCTGGGACGGCGTTCTGGAAGGCGGGCAGTTCAAGGCAGGCGGCCTCCAGCGCCAGCAGACGCGGCCAGCGCATCTCGACGCCGAAGCGGCGGGCGTTGCCCAACTGGGGCACGATGCACAGATCGGCCAGGGTCGGGGCGTCGCCGAAAGCGAACGGACCCGGCTGGTCGGCCAGCAGCTTGTCGACCGCGTCCATGCCTTCCTCAATGGTCATGGCGGCCCAGGTCTGAACCTGATCCTCCGCCAGACCGAGGTCGCGCAGGCGTTGCAGCACCTTGAGGTTCTGCACCGGGTGGATGTCGCAGGCGACGGCCTGAGCCACGGCGCGGACCTTGGCCCTTTGCACCGGATCGGCGGGCAGCAACGACGGCGTCGGCGAGACCTCGTCGAGGTATTCAATGATGGCCAGCGACTGGGTCAGAACCGCGCCGTCGTCGGTGACGAAGGACGGCAGCAGGCCCTGCGGGTTGAGCGCCAGGTATTCCGGCGCCCGCTGCTCGCCCTTGCGCAGGTGGTGGATGACCTGCACGGCCTCCAGCTCCTTGAGGCCCAGAGCAATACGAACGCGCCAGGAGGCCGTGGAACGGAAATAGCCGTGCAGGATCATCAGGTCAGACTCCGGCGCGGCGACGCACGCCGCCGAGGGTGAAGACCGCGATCGAAGCGATCACGGCGGGGATGACGGCCAGCAGGATCAGCGACTGAGGCGACCAGCCTGCGGCCAGCAGCACGCCGCCGACCAGCGGGCCGACGATGGCGCCGATGCGGCCCACACCCAGAGCCCAGCCCACGCCGGTGGCGCGGATGGCGGTCGGATAGACGGCCGCCGTCAGGGCGTTGCAACCGATCTGGGCGCCGACGACGCCGAAGCCGGACAGGGCCGCGCCGAGCATCAGGACCGTCAGATTGGTCCCGCCGAAAGCCAGCAGGGCGATGAAGGCGGCGGAGGCGGCATAAGCGCCGCCCAGCACCAGATAGGGGCTGATCTTGTCGATCATCCGGCCCAGGACGATGGCGCCGACGACGCCGCCCAGGTTCAGAGTGGCGGTCGACAGGATGGCCATGCTGAGCGGCAGACCGGCGCCTTTCAGCAGGGTCGGCAGCCAGTTCACCAGGAAGTACATGACCAGCAGGTTCATGAAGAAGGCGACCCACAGCAGCAGGGTCACCGGCGTGCGGCCCTCACGGAACAGCTGGAAGACCGAAAAGCCCTTGGCCGCCGACGTCTGCTCGTATTTCAGGCCGGCGATGAACTCCGTGACAGAAGCCTCGGCGTCGATCTTTTTCACGACGGGGGCGATCTTGTGCTCCGGCGCGCCCTTGGCGACCAGGAAGCGGACCGACTCCGGCAGCATGAACCAGAGCACCGGCAGCAGCAGCAGCGGCAGGACGCCGCCGACGACGAAGACCGAATGCCAGTCCCAGGTGGCGATCAGCCAGCTCGACGCCAGGCCGCCGATGGTCGAGCCCAGCGGAAAGCCGCAGAACATGATCGTCACCAGCGTCGCGCGCAGGCGAGCCGGCGCGTATTCACTGGTCAGGGCGATGATGTTGGGCATGGCGGCGCCCAGGCCGACCCCGGTGATGAAGCGGTAGATCAGCAGTTCGTTGATCGAGGTCGAGAAGGCCGTCAGCAGGGCGAACAGGCCGAAGATGAAGGTCGAGATCAGGATGACCGTCTTGCGGCCGAACTTGTCCGCCGCCGGGCTGAGGGTGAAGGCGCCGACCGTCAGGCCCAGCAGGCCGATGGCGAAGATCGGACCGAACGACGACGGGGCCAGGCCCCAATCCTCGGCGATCTTGGGCGCCACGAAGGCGATCGACTGGGTGTCGAAGCCGTCGAGCATGGCGATGATGAAGCACAGCGCCGTAACGCCGAACTGCAGCGGGCCGAATTTGGCCCGGTCGATGACGGCGTTTCCGCCCCCCTCACCCATGGCTGCCATTGGTTAGTCCTCCGTGGAGGGCGCGTCTGTTGCACGCCTCTCCGGGTTGATGATGTGTGGTGAAGGGTATCAAGCGGCCTTGAAGCCAGCCGGGGGACCGACCTTGATGTTGAGCGGGGTCAGGCCGTCGATGGTCACGACCATGGCGTCGCCTTCGACGACGGCGCCGACGCCGGCGGGCGTGCCGGTGTAGATCAGGTCGCCCGGCTGGATCTCCCACAGACCCGACAGGTAGGCGACGATGTCGGCCACCGGCCAGATCAGGTCGGCGAGGTCCGCCGTCTGCTTGACCTCGCCGTTGACGGTCAGTTCGATCTTGCCGTGCTCGGGATCAAAGCCTTCGCCCGCCTTGTGGATCAGGCCCAGCGGCGACGACTGCTCGACATTCTTGCCGGTGTCCCACGGACGGCCCTGGGCGCGGGCTGCCAGCTGCAGGTCGCGGCGCGTCATGTCCAGGCCGGTGGCGTAGCCCCAGACGTGGCCCAGCGCGTCCTCGACGGCGATGTCGCGGCCGCCCTTGCCGATGGCGACGACCAGTTCGGCCTCATAGTGGAAATTCTCGGTCTTGGACGGATAGGCGATGGTCGCGCCGTCCAGGACCACGGTCTCGGCCCAGGCGGTGAAGAAGAAGGGCGGCTCGCGGTCCGGGTCGCGGCCCATCTCACGGGCGTGGGCGGCGTAGTTGCGACCGACGCAGAAGATGCGGCGGACCGGGAATGCGTCACCGGTGTTTGTCGGGGCAAGCACGGGCGCTTGCGGTTGGAACAACAGGCTCATGCGTTCTCTTCCTTGTAGAGGTTCAGTTTTTCCTGGCATGCCTTGTCGGAGTATCCGAACAGGACCAGCCGGCTGGACGCCTTGAAGGCGACCGATTTCCACGACGGCGCGACGACGATGTCGCGCGGCTTCAGGGCGATGGTCTCGCCCTCGATGAAGGCTTCGCCGGTCCCTTCGACGACGACGAAGATGGTCCCGTCGGTCGAGCGGCGCGGCTGGGTTTCAAAGCCCTCCGGCAGCAGGCGGACATGGGCCGAAATGGTGGCCATGATCGGCCCGCCATTGATCGGGTTCATGAACTCCAGCGCGTGACCCAGATGCGGGTCGATCTCGGCGCCGCTGTTCGCCATGGCGTCCAGCGCGGGACGCCACTCGGCGTAGGGATAGTGGAACAGCGGCTGATGCGCCGGGCGGCGGTCGGCTGTGTGACCCTTCAGCGGACGCATGTTGCGGCCATAGAGGTTCAGGCTGTCGCCAGCCGGAGCCTGCTCCGGGAACTGGTCCTCGGCATAGCCCTCGGCGAAGCTGGCGTCGAAGTGACGAACGGTGGGAATATCCAGGCCGTCCAGCCAGATCATCGGCGTGTCGGTCGGATTGCCGTGATCATGCCACTGGCCGCCCGGCGTCAGCACCAGATCGAAGGGCCGCATCACCGCCTTTTCGCCGTCCACCGAGGTGTAGGCGCCCGAGCCCTCCATGACGAAGCGCAGGGCGCACTGGGCATGGCGGTGGGCCGGGGCGATCTCGCCCGGCAGGATCAGCTGCAGACCGGCGTAGAGGCTGGGGGTGATCGACGACAGACCCGGCAGGCCGGGGTTTTCGAGGATCAGCACCCGGCGCTCGGCCTGTTTGGCGCTGATCAGATCGCCCGCGCGCATCAGGTATTCGCGCGCATTGTCATAGGACCATTTGTGGACCTTGGCCGGTGAATCCGGCTGGGGCAGGACCAGGGCCGACAGCTTCTCCCACAGCGGATAGAGGCCCTCCGGCTCCATCTGCTCATAGAGGGTGTTGAGCTGGGACTGCTGATCGTTGGACAGGATTTCAGTCATTGTTTCAGCCCTCCATGCCGACGTGCAGGACACCGTCCTGCAGCTTCACCGGGAAGCTGCGCACGGCCACCGAACACGGCGCATCGACGGGCGCGCCGGTCTTCACGTTGAAGGTGCCCTGATGCAGCGGGCATTCGATCAGCTCGCCGTCAAGGAAGCCGTCGGACAGGCTGGCCTGGCCGTGGGTGCACAGGTCGGCGGTGGCGAAATACTCGCCGTCCACGACGTAGAGGGCGACGCTCAGGCCGTTGACGCTGGCCTTGGCCACGCCGTGTTCATCAAGCGCCGAGGGCGGCAAAGTCGCCACCCACGACAGGGTCGCGGCTTCGGTCATGCGGGGTACACCAGACTGTTGGGGATCATTTCGGAATCGAAGACGACGATGCGCTCGACAAAGCGCAGGCGGTCGCCGTCGCGGACGATGCGGTCGTGGCAGACGGCGCACAGGATGATGTCCGACTGCTTGTCGATCAGGGTCTGCACCACCAGCAGGTTGTGGCGGACGCTGACCCCCGCCTCGTCCTGGGCTGTCACGCGCGGCGCCGTGGGGAAACGGCGATAATAGCGCGGCGCATACATCTGGGTCCGCGTCAGGCCGGTCACCCGATCCTTCAGCATGCCCCGGCTCTCGGCCTGCATGGTGCAGAGCGTATAGCCGGCCTCGTAGTTCTCGCGCGGGATCACCCGATACAGGCAGTCCTCGGTGAAGAAGTCGGGCCAGGCGTGCAGATCGACGTCGTCAAGCACGCCGTAATAGGCGTCATAGAGGTCGCGGATTTCGTCGCGGGTGATGATCATGGCGTCGCTCACAGGCCCATCACCTTGCGCCAGTAGCGGTACATGCCGCGCACGGCGGTTTCCGTGACCTGGTGGTCCGTCGGCGCGATCTCACGCCCGCCCATTTGCAGGATGAAGTGCTCGTCGGGCGAACCGGCGGCGCCCTGCTGGGTCATTTCCAGAACCTCGCCGTCGTCGGCCGAGACGAAGCCGGCCGGGCCGAACAGGTTGGCCTGACGCGTGCGGCGCAGGCGCATCTCCGGCGTGTCGTCGGCATAGCACCAGTGGGTCCAGTGGAAGTCGAAGCCACCGACGCCCTTGGGCACGATCTGGCGCGTGGTCAGGCTGTTGACCTGCTGCTGCAGGATCACGCTGGGGAAGATGGTGATCATCCCGACGGTTTCCTCGCCGGGGAACTCCTGCACCACGTCCATGACGCGGGGGTCTTCCAGCACCAGATCGCTCTGGAAGTTGCGGATGTCGGACATGGCCTCCGACGCCTGCTGCTCGCCCTTGCGCGAGATCAGGATGCCGTGGCGGCCCTCGTCATCGATGTCGACGGCGGACTTCTGGTCGGCGCGGAACAGGCCGAAAGTGGCGAAGAACACGTGCAGCAGGCCCGCGTGATACGGGTCCTTGATGTTCTCCTGCATCTGCTTCCAGTTGGCCGGGATGTGCTGACGGTTGTAGCCCAGCACCTCCAGCTTCCGGCCGTCATAGACGCGGGTGTAGTGCTTCCAGAACTTCTCGCCGAGGTACTCGCGGAAGGGCGGCGTCTCGTCCGAGAAGGTGGCCCAGACCACGCCGTTGACCACCTCGACACGCAGCTTGTTCAGGCTGTGGTCCTTGGGATCGAAGTCCGCCGGCATGCCGCCCTGACGTTTGACGCCGCGACGGAAGGGCACGCCCTGCAGGTCGCCGTTCAACGAGTAAGACCACTGGTGATAGGGGCAGATCAGCTCCTTGGAGTGACCGGCGCGCGACTGACAGAATTTCACGCCCTTGTGGGCGCAGCGGTTCTCGACAACCGAAATCTCGTTCTCGCCGCTGCGGACCATGACGCAGGGCTTTTCGCCCAGGGTCGTCGTCTTCCAGTCGCCGACCTCGGCGAGCTCGCACTCCAGGCCGACATAGAGCCAGTGCGGCCCATACCAGATCTTCTGCAGTTCCTCGGCGTAGATCGCCGGGTCCGTATAGACCCAATAGGGCACGGCGGCTTCGACATCGGCGGGCCAGGCCCGGGCTTGGGGCCCTTCCGGAGGGCGTACGGGGATGTTCATGGAAAGCTCCCGGACAGAATTCGACGAGGCGATCTCGTGTCGCCGTTGACAGCATTCGTGTCGTGGATTTTGTTCTATGTCAAATGCGTTGCATACTGTGCAGAGACATTGGAGATCACAAATGGCTGAACGCATCGTCATTCTGGGGGCCGGGCACGCTGGCGGCGCGACGGCTATCGCCTTGCGGGATTTAGGGTTTTCGGGGCCCCTGACCCTTGTTGGAGACGAGGCGCACCCCCCTTACGAACGCCCCAGTCTGTCCAAGGAATATCTGTCGGGAACAGAGGCTGAGCCGGTGTGGTTGGCCCCTGCGGACCGCTGGGCCGCACTGGATGTGACGCTCAAATTGGGCGCCGAAGCCGTCGCCATCGACCGGAACAAGGGGCAGATTCGGCTGGCTGACGGATCGGTCGAACCCTTCGATAAACTGGTCCTGGCCATGGGCGGACGGGTGCGCCGTCTGCCTCTGCCCGACCACCCCGCCATCCGCTATCTGCGCACCGCCGACGACGCCCGCGCCATCGCGGCGGCGGTGAAACCGGCCGCTCGGGCTCTGGTCGTGGGCGGCGGCGTCATCGGTCTGGAAGCCGCCTCGACTCTGCGCGGGCTAGGCTTGACGGCGACGGTGATCGAGGCGGGCGAAAGGCTGCTGGGCCGCAATGTCCCCGCCGAGGCGGCGGAATGGCTCGGCGCCGCACACGCCCGCATCGGCGTCGAAGTGCGGCTGGGTCGGTCGCTGCAGACGTTGGAAGACGCCGCCGATGGTTCCGTGATCGCCCGATTGGACGACGGCTCGACCATCGCCGCCGACCTGATCGTCGTCGGCATCGGCATCATTCCCTCGACCGAGATGGCCGAGGCGGCGGGCCTCCCGGTCGCGGGCGGGGTTCTGGTCGGCGACGACTACCGCTCGCCCGCCGACGATCGCATCTTCGTCGTCGGCGATCTGGCCGCCCGGACGCGAGACGGCGCCGCCAGCCGCATGGAGACCTGGGCCCACGCCCAGACCTCGGCCCGCGCCGCAGCCCTGGCTATTCTGGGTCTGCCTGCCGAGATTGAGCCGACGCCCTGGTTCTGGACCGCGCAGTGCGGCCACAACCTGCAAATTCTGGGGGATCCGGCGGCGGGGAATGCGGTCGTGGCGCGCGGCGATTCGGTGCGCCTGTATCTGCGCGACGGCGCTCTGGTCGGCGCAGTCTGTCTGGATCAGCCGCGCGACTTCGCCACAGCGCGCCGCTTGATGGGCAAGACCCTGATCGCGGATACAGCCAGTGATCCGGTGACAGACCTTCGCAAGGCCGCCGCCTGATGCTCTAGGGTCGGACGCCGCCGGTGGCGCGGGTGATCTCGTCGCAGACCTCGATCAGGCGTTCGCGCGCATGGTCGTCATAGCTGGGCTTGAACACGTCGGTCGCCAGAACGGTGGCGGTGAAGACCGCCTCGCTCTGAAGGTCGAAGATCGGCACTGCGGTCGCCCGCAGGCCGGGGATCAGGTCGCCCTGGATGGCCGAATAGCCGTCCCGCCGCACCCGCGCCCGCAATGCCTCGACATCGACAGGCTCGAACTGCGGCTGTGTCTCGCGCTCGACCATCTGTAGGGTATGATTGACCGGTCGGAAGGCCAGGAAGACATGGCCCGTCGCCGAGCTCAGCAAGGGCAGGGGCGATCCCACCATCAGCGAGGTCGAGATCGCCGGCGTGCCCATGATCCAGCGGACCACGATCGGTCCGGTCGGCCCCAGGGCGCCCATCTGAACCGTGCGTCCCGTCTCGGCGACATAGTCAGTCAGGGCGATCGCCGTCTCACGGAAACTGTCCATCCGCGACAGAGCCGCCAGCCCCAGACGCAGGGCGCCCGAGCCCAGTTCATAACGCCCCGTCGCTGCGTCCTGATGGGCCATTCCGGCAGCGATCAGGCTGGCCAGATAGCGGTGCGCTTGCGACGACGACAGCTCCGACGCCTGGGCGATGACGCCCAGGGCCGCACCACCGTTCTGAGACGCCAGCACCTCCAGCACGCGCAGGCCGATGCCGACGGATTGAATGCCCTGACGGCGTTCGCTTGTCTCACTCATTCGTGTCTATCCGTCGCCATGATTGTGGGCGCCAAGGTACAGGTTTTTGAAGCAGCGCAAGCCCTTAGAACCAACGCCGCGCCAGACGAGGCGCGCCGCGCCATCATAAACGCCCATCCATTGGGCTGGAGAACCGCTGAATCCACTGGATTTCTGCGGCGTCGATGATGCACCTCCTTTTACGAAATCCATGCCGTTCAGCCTTCCCACCGAAAGGAGCCGCCGCCCCTTCATGACCTCGCGCGATCCGGCATGCCGACATTGGAAGACAAGCGGCGTCGGGTGGGCGCAATGCGGACATCACCGTCGCGTTGACTGCATGATCATTCAGCAGGCCATGCACGGACCGGCTGTCACAAATGGAAGCCAAGCCTGATTTGTGTCGGCTGTCGGGCGGCGGCTCCATGGCGTCAGGTTTTGGAGTTGAAGCATGACGCTGTTCTCGGGTCTCTCGGCCTTTCCGATCACGCCGATGACGCCGACCGGCGAGATCATCGCCACCGATCTGAGCCGGCTCGCTCGCCGCATCGAGGCGGGCGGCGCCGCCTCCATCGGTCTGCTCGGCAGCACAGGGACCTATATGTTCATCGACCGAGATCAGCGACGCCGCGCTGTGGCGACCGCTGTCGAGGCAGTTACGTCAATCCCCGTGATCGTCGGCGTCGGCGCCATGCGAACGGACGAGGCCCAGTCCCTGGCGCGCGATGCGGCCACGGAAGGGGCGGCTGGCCTGCTGCTTGCGCCTGTCAGCTACACGCCCCTGACGGAAGAAGAGGTTTTCGAGCACTTCCTCGCGGTCGCCTCCGCCAGCGACCTGCCGTTGTGCATCTACAGCAATCCCGGAACGACTCATTTCACCTTCCGTCCGGACTTCGTTGCACGCCTGGCGACCATTCCGACCGTCGCCGCCATCAAGCTTCCACTCCCGTCCTCTGGCGACATCGCCTCCGACCTGGCGGCCTTCCGTCAGGCCGCGCCCAGCCTGTCCATCGGCTACAGCGGGGACTGGGGCTGCAAGGAGGCCCTGCTGGCGGGCGCCGACTGCTGGTTCAGCGTCGTTGCCGGGCTCTTCCCTGAGCGCGCCGCCGCCCTGACGGCTGCGGCCATGAAGGGCGATCGCGAAGAGGCCGATCGCCACGACGCCGTCTTTGCGGGCCTGTGGGACCTGTTCCAGGTGAATGGGAGCCTTCGACTGATGTATGCTGCGGCGAATAGGTTGGGATTGACCGATGCTCAGCCGCCGAGACCTTTGCTCGGACCGGACGAGGGTCTTCGGACACAGCTTGCCTCTGTGCTGCCGATCTGAGGCGGTGATCTAGCGGTGATGTCCAATGACCGTCTCAGACGTCAGTAAGGTCTGATCTCGAGCAGCGGGGCGCACCAATGCGAAAACCCCCCGTTCCACGGGAAAGCGCGATCTCGATCGGACATAAGTCAAATCGAGATCGCTCAATGCCAATCAGCGATTGACGCCGACGACCGTCTGGCCCCGTATCTGGCCTGCAAAGATGCTGCGTGCGATATCGGGCGCCGCTTCCAGGGCCACGGTCATGACCATGGCGTCCAGCTTGCCGAGGTCGAGATCGCGCGCCAGCCGTGTCCACGCCTCGGATCGACCAAGCTATCCGTCTTTCAGGCGCGTGAACGCGTCGTGAACAGCTGCTGTAAAACACGTGTAAATTGGCTGTAAATTGGCAGGCTCGATCTAAGCCATCTCACTTTATCCCCTTTGAAATCAGGGAGATAAGTGGCGCACCCGAAGAGATTCGAACTCCTGACCCCCAGATTCGTAGTCTGGTGCTCTATCCAGCTGAGCTACGGGTGCGCACGGCCGCTAACGGCGAGGCGGCTATCTAGCGGAGGCGGGTGCGGGGGGCAATAGGGTCTGACGTATTTCTGCGACAAGTTTGACCGAGGGGTTCCTAAGCGCGGCCCTGAGGGCCAAGTTGGCGGTCCAGTCCGCCAATTCGTCCCGTCTTGCAGCCGAGTTCCTCATGAAACGAGCCCCTTCACGTCTGGTCCTGGGTCTGGCCGTCGCCGCCCTCATGGGCGCCGGTCTGGGCGGGTGCGTGAGCGAAGGCGGCGGGGCGAGGCTCGGGCCTGTTGCGCCGGTCGCGTCCGCCATGCCTCAGGCCAGAGGGCCGCTGGTGACGGCGGCCAATCCGCTGGCGGTCGAGGCGGGGATGAAGGTGCTGAACGCGGGCGGTTCGGCGGTCGATGCGGCGGTGGCGGTGCAGGCGGTTCTGGGTTTGGTCGAGCCTCAGTCCTCAGGGCTGGGCGGCGGCGCCTTCATGATGGTCTATGACGCCGAGACCGGCGAGGTCACCAGCTATGACGGACGCGAGACGGCGCCCGCCTCGGCCTCGGCCGAGCTGTTCTACGAAGACGGGCGGCCCTTGGCCTTCATGGATGCGGTGCTCAGCGGCCGATCGACCGGCGCGCCCGGCGCCGTGGTCATGCTGGGTCAGGCCCAGGCCGAGCACGGCGTCCTGCCCTGGCGCGATCTGTTCGGCGACGCCGAGCGGCTGGCGCGCGATGGGTTCGAGGTCAGCCCGCGTCTGGCGGGGATGATCGCCTTGCCGCAAGGTCAGGGGCGGTCGCGCTGGGCCAACGCCTATTTCACCAAGCCGGACGGCGGTCGCTATGTCGCCGGCGACGTGCTGCGCAACCCGGAATACGCCCGCACGGTGCGCGAACTGGCCGAGGGCGGGGCAGGGGTGTTTCAGAACGGGCGCATCGCTCAGGAGATCGCTGAGGCCGTCGCTGCAGAGCCCCGGCCTGGCGGTCTGACCACGGCGGACATCGCCGCCTATCGGCCCATCGAGCGCGGCGCTCTGTGCCGCCCCTACCGCGTCTATGTGGTCTGCGTGCCCCCGCCGCCGTCCAGCGGGGTGTCCCTGCTGCAGCTTCTGGAGATGGCCGAGCGCACGCCCGCCATCGACGCCGGGGCCGACAGCGCCGAGGCATGGACCGCCTTCGCCCAGCTGCAGCGGCTGATGTACGCCGACCGCGACCGCTATGTGGGCGACCCGGCCTTCACCGGCGTGCCGGTGCAGGGTCTGCTGGATGCGGGCTATGTGGCCGAGCGCGCGGCCCTGGCCCCGGGCCTGACCGGTGCGGCGACGGCGGGCACGCCGCCCGGCGGCGCCTGGATGGGCGAGGACGCCACGCATGAGCCCGCAGGCACGTCCCACTTCGTCATCGTCGACGCCCGGGGCAATGCGGTCAGCATGACCACGACGGTCGAAAGCCTGTTCGGCTCGGGCCGGATGGCGGCGGGCTTCTTCATCAACAACCAGCTGACGGATTTCTCGTTCGATCCCCTGCGTCCCGACGGCGGGGTGGCGGCCAATGCGGTGGCGGCTGGCAAGCGGCCGCGCTCGTCCATGTCGCCGGTCATCATCCTGGACCGCGACGGGCGCTTCCTGGGCGCCCTGGGCTCGCCCGGCGGCTCGTCCATCCTGGCCTATAACGCCAAGGCTCTGATTGCGGTTCTGGACTGGGGCATGCCGGTTCAGGCGGCCTTCAACCTGCCCAATCTGGTGGCCAAGGGCGACGGCTTCGGCGCCGATACGGAGCGTTTCCCGCAGCCCTTGCGCGAGGGCATGGCCGAACGCGGCATCGTCATCCGCCCTAACGCCAGCGAGAACTCCGGCCTGCACGGCGCCATATGGCGTCAGGGGCCTGACGGCTGGGGCTGGGACAGTGGCGCGGATGATCGGCGTGAGGGGATTGTGAGGGAGTAGTAGGGGATAGGCAGTAGGCAGTAGGCAGTAGAGTGAGGTTTCGGCCAGCAATTCCTACTGCCTACTGCCTCGCCTACTCCGGCTTTATCGACAGCTGGAAGGCGATGACGCCTTCCGACACGTCGGTGTCTATGCCGTTGCCGGCGCGCAGGCCCTTGGCCTCGATCTCGCGATAGACGACGCCGAACGAGGTCTGCATGGCGCCGCGACGCATGGCCACGCCGATGGAGGCGTCGCCCAGGAAGGTCCCGGAATCACGGCTGACGCCTGAGCGGGCGTAGTCGCCGTCGCGGGTGCGGGCCCAGTTATAGCCGACAGAGCGGCCCGATCCGGCGGCGTAGACATACCAGCGCGCGCGTTGGCCGAAGGCTTCATCGCCCCTCGGCGCCAATTGGTCCAGATCCGGACCGATGCGAAGGGTTGCGCCCGCTTCGGTCGAATTGCCCCGGCTGCCGACTCCGACGCCGACATGGGGCGTCAGGGTGACGTCCAGGCCCGAGGCTGTGCGGCCCAGGGTCTCGGTCCAGCCGCGCGTGTAGGTGATGTCATAGTGTTCAGTGTCCCAGCCGGCGCGATCCAGAGGGCTGGGCGGCACGGGCGCGCCGTCGGCGCGGCGGACCAAGCCTTCGGTGCGCAGGCGCAGCCGGTCGTCGAAGTCTCCGCCGACGAACCAGACATCACGCTCGGCCACCGCGCGGGGCGCCGCTGCCATGTCGCGGTATCTGGAGGCCCAGCGCGGTTCGATGTCGATGATGGGAGCGTCGAAGGCGGCGACAGCCCCGTTGCGCTCCAGCTGGATCAGCAGGTCGGAGACGGTGGCCGGGCGCTCTGTCAGGCCGAGAGCTGGCCGTTGAGCCCATGGATCGGCCAGCGGCGTCTGGCCGTGGTTCTCGCGGGCCTGAGCCGGAGCGCAGACGCCGGCCAGCGCGCCCGTCAGGGCCGCCGCCACGCACAGTCCGGTTGTGTTGAGCCGCAGAGGCATCAACGGTCCCTCTCCAGTCCGTCAACACCTTGAGCCTGCACCATCCCCGTGCGGTCGGCAACAACCGTCGGTCGAGGGCTTGTTCATATATGCGTGTGCGGCTGTGGATGGCCTACTGGCAGGCCAGGCACTCGTCGTAGTCGGTACGCGCTGCCGAGAAGAGGTCCGGCTGGTTGGGATCGAACTCGGCCTCGGCCTTGTCCTCGGCGCCGGCGAAGGCGGCCCGCTGAACCGACTTGGAGCGCAGGTAGTAGAGCGACTTCACGCCCTTCTCCCATGCCTGCCAGTGCAGCATGTGCAGGTCCCATTTGTTGACGTCGCCGGGGATGAACAGGTTGATTGATTGCGCCTGGCAGATTTCCGGCGAGCGGTCGGCCGACAGTTCGACGATCCAGCGCTGGTCCAGTTCGAAGGCGGTCTTGAACACGCCCTTCTCGTCCTCGTCCAGGGCGTCGAGGTGCTGCACCGAGCCCTCATGCTCGAGGATGGAGTTCCAGACGGCTTCGGTGTTGATGCCCTTTCCGTCGAGCAGGCGCTCCAGATAGGGGTTCTTGACCGCGAACGAGCCCGACAGGGTCTTGTGGGTGTAGATGTTGGCCGGGATCGGCTCGATGCCGGCCGAGGTGCCGCCGCAGATGATGCTGATCGAGGCGGTCGGGGCGATGGCAAGCTTGTGCGAGAACCTCTCCATGACGCCACGCTCGGCGGCGTCTTCGCAGGGCCCCTTTTCCTCGGCCAGCAGGCGGCTGGCCTTGTCGGCCTCGCGGCGCAGGTGTTTGAACAGCCGCATGTTCCACGACTTGGCCATGGCCGATTCAAAGGCCACTCCCTGCGCCTGCAGGAAGGAGTGGAAGCCCATCAGGCCCAGACCCACCGAACGCTCGCGCTTGGCCGAATAGACAGCGGCGGCCATTTCTGGCGGGGCGCGGGTGATGAAGTCCTCCAGGACATTGTCAAGGAAGCGCATGATGTCTTCGATGAAGCGCGGCTCTTCGCGCCATTCCAGGAACATTTCGGCGTTGACCGACGACAGGCAGCACACGGCAGTGCGGTCGATGCCCAAGTGGTCGCGGCCCGTGTGCAGCATGATCTCGCTGCACAGGTTCGACTGTTTGACCGACAGGCCCAGGTCGCGCTGATGCTGCGGCATCTGGCGGTTCACCGTGTCGGAGAAGATCAGATAGGGCTCGCCGGTCTGCAGGCGGATCTCGAGGATCTTCTGCCACAGGCTGCGCGCGTCGACCGTCTTCATCACTTCCTGATTCTTGGGCGACAGCAGGTCGAACGTCTTGCCGTCGCGGACCGCCTCCATGAACTCGTCGGTGATGCTGATGCCGTGGTGCAGGTTCAGGGACTTGCGGTTGAAGTCGCCCGACGGTTTGCGGATTTCCAGGAATTCTTCGATCTCGGGGTGGTGAACGTCCAGATAGACGGCGGCCGAACCGCGACGCAGCGAGCCTTGCGAAATCGCCAGGGTCAGCGAGTCCATCACGCGGATGAAGGGGATGATGCCCGAGGTCTGGCCTGCGCCCTTGACCTTCTCGCCGATGGAGCGGACGCCGCCCCAGTAGGTGCCGATGCCGCCGCCGTTCGAGGCCAGGGCGACGTTCTCGTTCCACACGTTCTGGATGCCGTCCAGACTGTCGCCCACGGCGTTGAGGAAGCAGGAGATGGGCAGGCCGCGGTCGGCGCCGCCGTTCGACAGCACCGGCGTCGAGGGCATGAACCACAGCCTGGACATATAGTCATAGACGCGCTGGGCGTGGCCGGGATTGACGCTTTCGTCGTCGGCGAAAGCCGTCGAGACGCGGGCGAACATGTCCTGATAGCTTTCGCCCGCCAGCAGATAGCGGTCTTCCAGCGTGCGCTTGCCGAATTCGGTCAGAAGGTCGTCGCGCGAGCGGTCGATCTGGATGGAGTTGACCACGGACAGATGGGGTCGGTCTTCGGTGGATACCGGGGCTGCTTCAAAAAAACTCGTGGATTTCAACGCTTCAACCGCAGTCATTTTGTCCCCAGCCCTGTGTGTAACCCCAGATGTTGTGTGCACAACACCGTAACTTGCTAAATCTTGGGTTAAGGGCCGAGTCTCCGCAACAAAACAATTTGCGCTTCAGGCTGATTTTTCGCTTGCGTCCCGCTGGCGCGGCACTGGGTAGAAGGTTTGGCTAACACCACCGGGACGCAGCGCCGAATTTCACGAACTCATCGAAAGGATCACTCGGAATGTCTCGTGGAACGGGGAGTGAGCTTAGCCGTTTGGGCGCGATGATCTCAGACCAGACCCTGACTTTTTTCCGCCGCGCCTTTCGCATCGCCCGCGCGGAGATAGCGGCCGTCAGCGCCCTGTTCATCATCGCATTGGGCCTCATGACCTTCATCGAACTGGCCGACGACATGGCCGAGGGCGACGGCCGCGCCTTCGATCAGGCGGTGCTGCACTGGATGCAGCCCGCCGCCGGCCAGCCGCGCGGGCCGTGGTGGCTGCACGAGGCGGCGACCGACATCACGTCGCTGGGCGGCGTGGCGGTGCTGACCCTGTTCGCCCTGATCGCGGTGGTCTTCCTGTTGATCCAGAAGAAGCGGTTGTCGGCTCTGTTGCTGGTCGTCGGCCTGGCCGGCGGCGTGGCCCTCAGCGAGGGCCTGAAGGCCGTGTTCGAGCGCGAGCGCCCGCCCGTCGCCTATCAGGCGGTGGAGACGCTGAACGCCAGCTTCCCCTCGGGCCACGCCCTGTTGTCGACCGTCTTCTATCTCAGCCTCGGCGTCATGCTGACCCGCGCCTTTCCGCAACGGCGGCTCAAGGCCTTTGTCCTCGGCGCGGCCCTGGTGATCGCCATGCTGATCGGCCTGACCCGCGTCTATCTGGGCGCGCACTGGGCCAGCGATGTTCTGGCGGGCTGGAGCGTCGGCGCCGCCTGGGCCATGGCCCTGTGGCTGGCCGCCTATGCCGTCGCGCGGCGTCAGAAGGTCCATCTGGCCCGCCTGCGCGATGAGGGTGACGACGACTGAGGCGCCGCGGCCGCGCATCGCCAAACGGCCCATTCCGGTTTAGTCAGCCGAACGCCTGTCGGGCTGACATCGGAAGGGTCTCATGCGCATTTCCCGCCTCGCCGTTCTGGCCGCCGCCGTTCTCATGACCTCACCGGCCTTGGCTCAGGCGCCGAGCCAGACTCCGGCTCAGCCCGCCCCCTCCGCCGATCCCGGCGTTCTGTTCTGGACGCCCGAGCGGCGCGAGGCGGACTTCCGGCGCATGGAGACGGTGGTCCCCCACGCCCGCGTGCCCGCCTCGACCACGCCGCGCCTTCTGCCCCAGGGGGCGGCGCTGGACCTGAGTGTCGACGCCTTCATGCAGGCCGAGCGCACGGCGGGGCTGCTGGTGCTTCAGGACGGCCAGGTGCGGTTCGAGCGGTATGGCCTGGGCATGACGCCGTCGGACCATTGGGACTCCTTTTCCGTGACCAAGTCCCTGACCTCGACCTTGGTCGGCGCCGCCATCCGCGACGGCTCCATCAGCGGACTGGACGCGAAGTTGACCGACTATCTGCCGGAGATGGCGGGCAGCGGATATGACGGCGTCACCGTGCGCCAGCTGCTGACGATGACCTCGGGCGTGGACTGGAACGAGGACTATGCGGACCCGGCGTCGGATGTGGCGCGTCTGTTTCTGACCCCCGCCGATCCGGGGCTGGACGCCACCGTCTCCTATATGCGCGGTCTGGGCCGGGCCGCCGAGCCGGGGACGCGCTGGCATTACAACACAGGGGAAACGAATCTGGTCGGCGTTCTGGTGGCGCGGGCCACGGGCAGGCCGCTGGCGCAATATCTGTCGGAGAAGATCTGGGGCCCGGCGGGCATGGCCGACGACGCCTTCTGGATGCTGGACGAACAGGGGCGCGAGGCGGGCGGCTGCTGCCTGTCGGCCACCCTGCGTGACTGGGGCCGCGTCGGCCTGATGGCGTTGGAGAACGGGCGGACGCCGTCGGGCCCCATCGTCGGCGACGACTGGTTCGACCAGGCGACCCGCACCCAGGCCGACATCGGCGCGCCGGGCCGGGGCTACGGTTTTCAGTGGTGGACCGCCGACGACGGCGCCTTCGACGGGCGCGGCATCTTCGGCCAGACCCTGCATGTCGACCGCGATCGACGGCTGGTGGTGGTCATCCTGTCGGCCTGGCCGACGGCTGTGGGATCGGAACGCTCCGCCGCCCGCGCCGCCCTTCTGGCCCGTATCGATGCGGCGGTGGACGCGGCGCCGCAGCCCTAGCTCGCATAATCCCCCTCGAACGGGAAGCGCTCGGCCCAGAAGGCGGCCAGTTCGGGCAGGGCGTCGACCCGGCGCACCACCTCGCCCATGCGCGGCGCGACGTCGTGAAAGCGGGGCCGCAGGGGCGTCCAGCGGCTGACCACGGTCACATAGAGGTCCAGCACCGTCAGACTGTCGCCCAGCAGATAGCGCCCTGGCGTCAGCTGGCTTTCCATCATCGCCCAGCAGGCCGAAATGCGCTCCGCCGATCGCGCCAGCACCTGGGCCTGCGCGGCCTCGTCAGGCCCGACCAGCCGGGAGGGTTCGTCCCGCGCCCAATAGAGGGAATAGACGGAGGCGGGGATGAAGCTCATCCAGCGCAGAAACTGTCCCCGGCGTGGATCGCCCGGCGGCGGCGCGAGGCCCGCCTCGGGATGCTGTTCCGTCAGCCACAGAAGGATGGCGCTGCTTTCGGTGATGGTCTCGCCGCCGGGCGTGACCAGGGCCGGGATCTGGCGCATCGGATTGACCCCCGCCACCTTGTCCCGCTCGGCCTCGCCCGCCCAGGTGACGGCCTCGACGACGGCGAAGGGGGCGCCGATCAGGGTCAGCGCGGCCTCGACGACCACCGACCCCGACCCGGCGGCGCCATAGACGGTGTAGGTCATTTGTTCCTCCCGAACGTCTGTTGCGGAGACAGGAAGGGTGCGGTCGTCCTGCGCAGAAGTCGATGCGCCGCCTTGCTTTTTCGCCCCCAGACTTCTCCCCAGACGCGCCGCCGCACCCACTAAATGTAGCGGGTGCGAAAAAAGTGATCGCTAAATAGCCGCAAAATTGGCCTTGGCGCCGGGGCGGTCTGGCCGCATGGTGAAAATCTGATTTCCTTCACATCCGGTCCGCGAGTCTCTGCCGATGAACGCCCACGCCATCATCAAACCCGGCCAAGGTCTGACCAAGCCCGGATTGCTGACCCCATCGGCGGCCTACAAGCCCTTCCGCTACCCGTGGGCCTTCGACATGTGGAAGAAGCAGCAGCAGGTCCACTGGATGCCCGAAGAGGTGCCGCTGGGCGAAGACCTCAAGGACTGGGCCGTCAAGCTGAACGACAAGGAACGCAATCTGCTGACGCAGATCTTCCGCTTCTTCACCCAGTCGGACATCGAGGTGTCGGACAACTATATGGAGAAATACGGCCGCGTCTTCAAACCCACCGAGGTGAAGATGATGCTGTCCAGCTTCGCCAACATGGAGACCATCCACATCGCGGCCTATGCCCTGTTGCTGGAAACCATCGGCATGCCCGAGAGCGAATTCGGAGCCTTCATGGAATATGAGGCCATGCGCGACAAGCATGACTTCATGCAGGAGTTCGGGGTCGAGACCGAGGCCGACATCGCCCGCACCCTGGCCATGTTCGGCGGCTTCACCGAGGGCCTGCAACTGTTCGCCAGCTTCGCCATGCTGATGAACTTCCCGCGCTTCAACAAGATGAAGGGCATGGGCCAGATCGTGTCCTGGTCGGTGCGCGACGAAAGCCTGCACTGCGAAGGCGTAATCAAGCTGTTCCACGCCTTCAACAAGGAGACCGGCGTGGTCACCAAGGCTGTGGCGGACGACATCGTCCAGTGCTGCGAGACGGTGGTGAAGCTGGAGGACAAGTTCATCGACCTGGCCTTCGAGGCGGGCGAGGTCCAGGGCATGACGCCCGACGACATCAAGAAATACATCCGCTTCATCGCCGACTGGCGCCTGCGCCAGCTGGACCTGCCGGAGCTGTACGGCGGTTCGCGCGAGAACCCTCTGCCCTGGCTGCAGTCGCTGTTGTCGGGCGTCGAGCACGCCAACTTCTTCGAGGCCCGCGCCACGGAGTATTCCAAGGCCGCGACGCAAGGCCAGTGGCACGGCGCCGAAGGCGTCTGGGGCGAGTTTGATCGCATGATGGCCCGCCGCGACATGAGCATGGTCGTCGGCTGAGGTTCCTTAACGCTCGTCACCCTCGGGCTTGTCCCGAGGGCCTATGGCGAGGTTGGTCTCGACCACTGAAGCCATCCGCCGGCGCTCGGCATGGATGTTGTCTGAACTTGCCGTTGGCATAGGTCCTCGGGACAGGCGCCCGAGGATGACGAAGCTTGGGGCGTTATTTCCCCGCCCGGCAATTCCGCCCGCCGGCGCGTTCACATTCAGCGACGGCGGCTTCATAGGCGGCGATCCGGCGGTGGTTCTCCGCTTCGGCGGCGGCGACGGCCGTGGCGTAGGCGGCCGCCGCCCGCGCGTTCTCGGCTTCGATCCGGTCGCGTTCAGCGCGCCATTCCGCCGTTGCATTCTCAAAGCGGGCTGCATTGTCCGCGTCCGTCTGATCCGCCTGGGCGTTCTGGGCCGCGATCCCGGCGTTGAGGCGGCTGGTCTCGGCCTGTTCTTTCGGGTCCTGTTGGCTGTCGGGCGCCGCACGATAGGTCTCGCCGCGTTGTTGCAGCCAGGCGTCGGAGCCGCGTTCGATGCCGGGCGCTGGCGCAGCGGTCGGCGGGACGGGTTTGGTCTGTTGAGCCATGACGGGAAGGGTGGTGGTCGCGGACATCAGGGCCGCGATGGCGAAGATGGTCACAGTGTTGCGGTTCATCATTGTGGAAGCTCCATGAAACATGAGGCGCGGTGCGGCGGCGGCCAAGCTGGGCCATTTCGCGCAGACCTTCCAGCCATAACGCTCGAAATGACGATCCGGCGCCGTCAGACGGGCAGGCGCAGCTCGAACGTCGTGCCCGACGGCCCGGTCTCGACCAGAGTCAGGGAGCCGCCATGCGCCGTGGCCAGTTCGCGCGAAATGGTCAGACCCAGACCGGCGCCGTCCGAAGCGCGGCCGCTGACGAAGGGGTCGAACAGCTGTTGCGACATTTTCGGGGGAATGCCGGGGCCATCGTCTGCGATGCGGATGACTGTCTCGCCGTCCTGGGGAAAGGCTGAGAGCCTTACGACCCCTCGGCCTGAAATCTGGCGTGTCGCATCGCCCTCGATGGCCTGGCGGGCGTTGCGCATCAGATTGACCAGGATGCGGTGCAGTTGGTCCGGATCGGCGTCGACGGACAGACCTTTGGGCACGTCGGCGACGTAGGCGACGGCGTCGGCGATCAGGCCCGCGTCCTCGGCGGCGGCGGCGGCGGCGGGGGCGAGTCCCAGGGCCATGCGCTGGGGCGCGGGCTCCTCGCTGCGGCCATACTCCAGCACATTGCGCGACAGGGCGGCGGCTCGGCCCAGCGCCCGCTCCAGCCGGGGCATGACGCGGGCCACGTCCGGGTCGGGCAGTTCGGCCAGACGCTCCGATGCAAGTTGGGCCGAGGTCAGCATGTTGCGCAGGTCGTGATTGATCTTGGCCACCGCCTCGCCCAAGGCGACCAAGCGGGCGCGCGAACGCAGGGACTGGCGCACTTCCTCCTGCATCCGGGCCAGTTCGCGCTCGACCCGACCGATCTCGTCGTGGCGGTCGCTGGGCGGTTCGCCCTCGGCGTCAGGATCGCGGGCGAAGCGCTCGATGGAGCGCGTCACCCTCTGCAATGGCTGCAGCACCAGCAGGGCCAGGGCGCCGTACAGAAGCGCGCCCGCCACCACGGAGATCAGCAGCGACATCAGAAGGCTGTTGAGCAGGAAGGTCCGCAGCTCGACCTTCAACGGCTGGGCGGCGGTGACGATCTCGATGAAGTCGCCCGAGCGGTAACGCGGCCGCGCCTGCACCCGGATCGAGCGGTCGGGGTGGCCGAACAGGGTCCGCCATGGATCGACCAGCCGTGACAGGGGCCGGCTGACCCTCATATCGATCAGTTCGGGCGTGCGCGGCAGATTGGGGGCCTGCAGCAGCAGGCGCCGCACGCCCTGATCGCCGACCACCACGGCCTGAACCCCGCCTATGGCCAGAAGCTGTTCGGCGGTGTCGTCGGCCACCATGGAATAGGGCAGGGCCTCCACAGCCACCGAAGCCAGTTCGGACGATTGCAACCGGTCGGCCAGCCAGCGTTCATGGAAGCTGGCCGCGCTGGGGGTGATGATCAGAACCTCGACCGCCACCGCGAAGGCGGCCGTCAGCAGCATCAGCCGCCGCGAGAGGGCGTCGGGCGCATGCAGCCCGCGGCTGCGTCCAGGCGCCGGCAGGCGGGCCTTCAGGCGGCTCAGCAGGGCGGGCGGACGCTCCGTCATGGACCCTTCATGTCGCAACTCTTCGGCCCAGCACCGCCTGCAGTGTCTTCAGTGCGATCGGCAGAACGACGGCCAGCACGAAGACGCCCGTCATTGGGGCCCAGAACTGGCCGAACAGCGCCTGGAAGTCCGGATCGGGATCATTGACCAGCAGAGTGTTCAGGCGCGCTCCGATCCAGCAGTAGATGATGTGGGCCGGCAGAAGGCCGATCACGGTCGCCACTGTATAGGGTCTCAGGCGAACCGCCATCACCCCGGCGGCGATGTTGATCATGTGGAAGGGCACCACCACCGCCAGGCGCGAAGCCAGGACATACCAGAATGTGTCCTTGTCGATGGCGCTGCAGACCTTCTGCATCAGGCCGGCGTCGCGCTCGGCCTTGGCGCGCAAGGACTGACCCAGGGTGGTGCGCGCCACGCCATAGACCATCAGAGCCCCCATCGTCGCCGCGATCGAGGTCGAAACCCCGCCGACCCATGGCCCGAACAGATAGCCGGCGGTGATGGTCACGAAGAAGACGCCGGGCACGATGCTGGCCGTCAGCACGGCGAAGACGGCCATCAAAATCAGCAGGCTCAGCACGTAGTGATCAGCGGTGAAGGCCCGGAACGCCTGGCCGTGGTCGCGGATGGTGTCCAGCGACAGATAGCGGTTCCAGCCCATGCCGAAGATCAGCGCGATCACGCCCGCCATGAGGACAAGAGGCAGAAAGCGTCTCAATCGATCCATTCTTCACTCCGCAGGAAGGGCCGCAAGCGTTGACTCACCGCATTCCGCCGCTTATACGCCCGCCCTTCCTGCAGCGGACGATCTTGTCCGTCGCCCACACAGTAATATTGGAGCCGACCGTGAAGCGGACCTATCAGCCGTCGCGACTCGTGCGCAAGCGCCGACACGGCTTCCGTTCGCGGATGGCCACCGCCAACGGGCAAAAGATTGTTGCGCGTCGCCGCGCCAAGGGCCGCAAGCGCCTGACGGCCTAAGCGTCGGCGTCCGGCTCCGTACGGACGCATGACCGTTCGCGTGAAAATCGAACGCCTGAAATCGCGGCCCCAGTTTCTGGCGGCCGCGAAAGGCGTTTCAGAGGCCCGCGGCGCCGTGGTGGTCCAGAAGTTGAACCGCGGGGACGACGACCCCTCCATCGGCCTGGGCTTCACCGCCACACGTAAAGTCGGCGGTTCGGTGGTGCGCAACCGCGCCAAACGCCGACTGCGCGAGGCGGCGCGCGAACTGGTCCCCCTGTTGGGGCGGCCCGGCCATGACTATGTCTTCATCGCCCGCATGGGCACGGCGGGCCGGTCATGGGACCGTCTGCTTGACGATGTGAAATCGGCGCTTACAAGGCTGGCGACGTCGCGGTCGGCGCCGAAGTCCGCGCCCGCCCTTCCGCCCGCGTCCGACGGACAGGAATCCTGAACTCCATGCCTCCTCAAGACAACAACAAGAACACGATCATTTTCATCGTGGTGGCCGGGCTGATGCTCCTGGCCTACAGCGTCTTCGTCTGGAAGCCCCAGGCAGACCGGGCCCGTGAGGCGCAGCAGCAGGCCGCCGCCTCCGCACCGGCCAACCCCGCCGCTGCGGGCGCCGCTGGAACCATGACCGAGCAGGGCTCCGCGCCGGGCGCCGTCTTCATCACCGACCGTGAAGCGGCCCGCGCCGCCGGCGGCGACCGCGTCGCCATCCGCACCGCGACCCTGTCGGGGTCGTTGTCGCTGAAGGGCGCGCGTCTGGATGATCTGTTCCTGACCAAATACCGCGAGACGCTGGACAAGGATTCGCCCTTCGTCGAACTGTTCCGCCCGGCGGGCATGAGCCATGCCTATGAAGCCTTCTTCGGCTGGGTCGGCGACCGGTCCTTGGCTCTGCCGAACCGCGACACGCCCTGGCGCTTGACCGAAGGCTCGGTGCTGACGCCGACGACGCCGATCACCCTGACCTGGGACAATGGCGCGGGCCTGCGCTTCACGCGCAAGATTTCGGTCGATGAGCAATATCTGTTCACCGTCTCCGACACGGTCGCCAACTTCGGCGCCCAGCCGGTCGAGATCACCATGGGCGGCCGCATCCGCCGCGAGGGCCTGCCCGAGGGCCTGGCCAAGAACCATATCGTCCATGAAGGCGCGATCGGCACGTTCGGCGCCGACGGCCGCTACTCGACCGAACAGGTCAAATACAACAACTGGGCCAAGAAGCCGCTTCAGGAGCACGCCTCGACCGGCGGCTGGGCCGGCGTCACCGACAAATACTGGCTGTCGGCCCTGATCCCGGCTCAGGATGAGGCGGTCAACGCCGAGTTCCGCGTCACCGGCGAAGGCGACAACGCTGTCTACAGCACCTCGCTGAGCGGCGCCGCCCACACCATCGCCCCGAACATGCAGGCGACCGAGACCCAGCGTCTGTTCGCCGGAGCCAAGCGCAATGAAATCCTGGCCGGCTATGAGAAGTCTCTGGGCATTCCCCGCTTCATCTACGCCATCGACTGGGGCTTCCTGTTCTTCCTGACCCGCCCGATCTTCGTGGTGGTCGAGTTCTTCTACGGCATCCTGGGCAACTTCGGCCTGGCCATCCTGGCGCTGACCCTGTCGGTCCGCCTGCTCATGTTCCCTCTGGCCAACAAGAGCTACGAGAGCATGTCCAGGATGCGCAAGCTCGCGCCCATGATGGAGGAGATCAAGAAGAAGCACGCCGACGATCCGGCCGCCCAGCAGAAGGAGGTCATGGGCCTCTACCAGAAGGAGAAGATCAATCCTCTGGCGGGCTGTCTGCCGCTTCTGCTGCAGATCCCGGTCTTCTACGCGGTCTACAAGATGTTGTTCGTGACCATCGAAATGCGTCACGCGCCCTTCTTCGGCTGGATCCGGGACCTGTCGGCCAAAGATCCGTCGATGATCTGGAACCTGTACGGCCTGATCCCGTGGGATCCGTCGACCCTGCCGGTGCTGGGAACCTTTCTGGGCGGCACCTTCGCGCTCAGCGTGCTGGCGATCGTCTACGGCCTGACCATGTGGCTGCAGATGTCGATGAGCCCGCCTGCGACCGACCCGATGCAGCGCAAGCTGTTCCAGTTCATGCCGGTGGTCTTCACCTTCATCATGGCCACCTTCCCGGCGGGCCTGCTGCTCTACTGGGCATGGTCGAACGTGCTGACCATCATCCAGCAATACATCATCATGCACCGGCTGAAGACGGAGAACCCGATCGACACCTTCCTCGCCCGGTTCAAGAAAGCCTGACCCACCTGTCCGCTCATCCCAGCGACCCGAAGGGCGGCGCGCAGCAGCCAAAGCCGGGACCCAGAGCTTTGGGTGAGCGGGCGTCGCCAATAATCTCAGGCGGTTGTCCTGAGGCGCCTGCGTTAAGCTGGACAGAACTGGGTCCCGGCTTTCGCCGGGATGAGCGGAGATAGGTCTTGGACGATTTCACGGACGAAGAACTGGAGCAGGGCCGCGTCCTGTTCGCACGCCAGGCGACCTTCGTCATGGGCTGCGCCAAGATCGAGCAACTGCCTGATCCAGACCTGCCCGAGATCGCCTTTGCGGGCCGGTCGAACGTGGGCAAGTCCAGCCTGATCAACGGCCTGGTGGGGATGCACAAACTGGCGCGCGCCTCCAACGAGCCGGGCCGCACGCGCGAGGTCAACTTCTTCGATCTGGACGGCAAGCTGCGGCTGGTCGACCTGCCCGGCTACGGCTGGGCCAAGGCGTCCAAGACCACGGTCAAGAAGTTCCAGGACCTGGGCCGTGATTATCTGCGCGGCCGGGTGACGCTGAAGCGGGTCTATCTGCTGATCGACAGCCGTCACGGCCTGAAGAAGGTCGATGACGAAGCCCTGGACGCGCTCGATCTGGCCGCCGTCAGCTATCAGATCATCCTGACCAAGGCCGACAAGCTGAAGAAGGGCGAGGCGGAGAAGGTTCAGGCGGCGACGCTGAAGGCCATCGCCAAACGCCCCGCCGCCTATCCCGCCGTGATCGTCACCTCGGCTGAAAAGGGCGACGGCATGCCCGAACTGCGCGCCGAGATCATGCGTACGACGGGCGCCGAGCTTTAGGCTGGTTCTCCTTTCCTCCCCGCAAGGCGGGGAGGGGGACCGAAGCGGTGGAGGGGCCTGTTCCGCTCACTGGCTCTCAAAGCGGTTCAGGGCCAGTCCGGCAGCCCCTCCACCGCTTCGCGGTCCCCTCCCCATTGCATGGGGAGGAAAAGCTTGATCCTCTGTCTGCATGCAAACCCGCCTGATCCAGACCGATGGACTCCAGCAGCAGATTCTGGAAGCAGGCTCCGGCCCTCTGGTCCTGCTGATCCACGGCTTTCCCGAGCTGGGCATAAGCTGGCGGGCGCAGGTGCAGGCGCTGGCCGACGCCGGTTATCACGCCGTGGCGCCCGACATGCGCGGCTATGGCGGGACCGACAAGCCGCAGGACCGCGCCGCCTATTCCATCCTGCATCTGGTCGGCGACATGGTCGATCTGGTGCGGGCGCTGGGCCAGACCTCTTGCGTCGTCGTCGGCCACGACTGGGGCGCGCCTGTGGCCTGGCATTGCGCTCTGATGCGGCCTGATGTGTTCCGCGCCGTGGCGGGCCTGTCCGTGCCCTTCCAGCCGCGCCGGGTGACAGGCCCGCCGACCGCGGCCATGGCGGCGATCGCCAAACGCGCCGGTCTGGGCGAGCTCTACATCAGCCAGTTCCAGGCCCCCGACGCCCATGAAGCGTTCGAGATCGATGTGGCGGCGGGCCTGCGCAAGGGCTTCTACGCCTACGACGGCGCGACCCCCTCCGCGCACCGCTCGACCGGCTTCATCCCCCATGGCCAGACCTTCCTGTCCAGCGTGACCGACGACGCCGTCCTGCCGCCATGGATGTCGGAGGCGCACTTTGCGGAATACGTTGACGCCTTCAACGCTGGAGGCTTCCGCGCGCCACTGGACTGGTATCGCAATCTCGACGCCAACTGGGCCCTGACCGCCTGGCTGCAGGAGGCGCGGATCACCGTCCCCGCCGCTTTTGTGGTCGGAGAGAACGACCCTGTGCGCCACTATGCGGGGGCGCACGAAGCCTCGCTGAAGGACTGGGCGACAGATCTGCGGATGCAGACGGTCATCCCTGGCGCGGGTCACTGGCTGCAGCAAGAACGGCCGGATGAGGTGAACCGGTTCCTGCTCGATTTCCTGAAGGGCCTATAGCCCCGCCACCGCCTCGGCCGTGATCTCAAGGCTGCGGATGCGGTCCTGCACATCGAAGACCATGCCCGTGACCATGACCTCCTCGACGCCGGTCTTCGTGGCGAACTCGGCCAGCTTGGCGCGAACCGTGTCGCGCGAGCCGATGGCGGCGTAGGTCAGACGGCTCTCGACCGCCGCGATCTGGCGGGCGTCCAGAACGGTGGTGATGTCGTCCACCGGCGGCTTGACCCGGCCCGGCTTGCCGGTGACCACGGCGGCGAAGGCTTGCTGCATGGAGGTGGACAGGCGCATGGCGGCCTCATCCGTTTCGGCGGCGAAGACGTTGATCGCGGCCATGGAATAGGGCTGGGCCAGCTGTTTCGAGGGACGGAAACCGGCGCGATAGGTCTGCAATGCCTGCATCAACAGTTCGGGCGCGAAATGGCTGGCGAAGGCGAAGGGCAGACCCAGATGGGCGGCCAGTTCGGCGCTGAACAGGCTGGAGCCCAGCAGCCATAGCGGCACCTTCGATCCCGCGCCCGGCCAGGCCGTGACGCGCTGGCCCGGAACCGGATCATCCAGGAAGGTCTGAAGCTCCATCACGTCGCGCGGAAACTGATCGGCCGCCTCGAAATAGCGGCGGAGCGCCCGGGCCGTCTCGCCGTCCGTGCCGGGCGCGCGGCCCAGCCCCAGGTCGATGCGGTCGGGATAGAGGGCGGCCAGCGTCCCGAACTGTTCGGCCACCACCAGCGGGGCGTGGTTGGGCAGCATGACCCCGCCCGAGCCGACGCGGATGGTCTTGGTCGCCCCCGCCACATGGCCGATGACCACGGCGGTCGCGGCGCTGGCGATGCCCGGCATGTTGTGGTGTTCCGCCAGCCAGAAGCGTTTGAACCCCAGCCGGTCGGCGGCCTGGGCGAAGGCGGTGGTTTCCGCTAGGGCGCGAGAGGCGTCGCCGCCCTCGACGATGGGCGACAGGTCTAGCACTGAGAAATCGGTCATCGTGTCCAGATCGGGTCTGCGCGTTGCGATTCAAGACCCGCCCGGTTGTTTGCAACGCCAGCTTCGCCTTAACTGACCAGGACACGCAGAACCGAGGCGCCCATGACCCTTCTTCTTTCCAGCCTGATGGCCGTCGCAGCCGTCGCCGCGCCGGTTCAGGCTCAGACCCCCGCCGCCGGTCTGACAGGAACCTGGGAAGGGCCGATCAGCGTCGGCGGCCAGTCGATCCGCATCGTCTTCCGCATCGACGGCGCCGAGACGGTCGTGATGGACAGCCCCGATCAGGGCGGGTTCGACATTCCGGCGGAGCCGTCCGCTGGCGAGAACGGTCTGGTGCGTTTGACCGTCCCCTCCATCGGCGGCCGGTTCGAGGGCGCGCATTCCGAAGACGGCCGCACCCTGACCGGATCGTTGAGTCAGGGCGGCGTCACCCTGCCCTTGATCCTGACCCGGACCTCCGAGACCGCCGCCCGACTGGTGCGGCCCCAGACGCCGGTTCCGCCCTTCCTTTATCGAAGCGAAGAGGTCGCCTTCGACAACGCCGAGGCGTCCGGCGTGCGTCTGGCCGGAACCCTGACCCTGCCGCAAGGAAGCGGGCCGTTTCCCGCCGCCATACTGATCACCGGCTCGGGCCCTCAGGACCGCGATGAGATGGTGTTCGGGCACAAGCCCTTCGCGGTCTGGGCCGACGCTCTGACCCGGCGTGGCGTCGCCGTGCTGCGCTATGACGACCGGGGGACGGCGGGCTCGACCGGCGACTTCGCCACGGCCACCAGCGCCGACTTCGCCACCGACGCCGACGCCGCTTTCGCATTTCTGGCGGCGCGGCCCGACATCGACGCGGCTCGCATCGGCCTGATCGGCCACAGCGAGGGCGGGGCCATCGCCCCCTTGGTCGCTCAGGAAGGCGTCCCTGTCGCCTGGATCGTCATGATCGCCGGTCCCGCCGTGTCAGGCGGCGACATCCTGTCCGAGCAACAGCGTCTTCTGGCCACCGCCATGGGAGCCGCGCCTGAGGCGGTCGCGGCGGGCAACGTCAGCCAGCGGGCCGTCATGGCCCTGGTCGCCGCCCACGCCGACGACGGCGAGGCGACGCAACGCGAGGTTACGGCCTATCTGGTCGGCCAGGGCATGCCCCCGCCCGCCGCCGCCCAATCCGCCGCCGGGTTCAGCACACCCTGGTTCCGCTGGTTCATCGCCCACGATCCGGCGCCGGCCCTGTCCGGCTTTTCCGGCCCCATGCTGGCGATCTACGGCGGCAAGGATCTGCAGGTGCCTGCGGATCAGAACGCCCCGGTTCTGGAACGGCTGAAGCCCGACGCCGAGGTCGTGGTCCTGCCGGGCCTCAACCATCTGATGCAGCCCGCGACGACGGGCCTGCCCAATGAGTATGCAGGGATCGAGACCACCGTGGACCCGCAGGCGCTGTCGACTGTGGTGGATTGGGTGGCGGCGCGTTAGCCCCCACTACCGCCCTCCCCGCGAAGGCGGAGATCCAGTCCTGTCCAGCTTGACGCGGTGTGTCAGGACATGGGCTGGCGGAAGTCTTGCCACATCCATCATCCAAAGCACTGGATTCCCGCGTTCGCGGGAATGAGCGGAATGGGGGAGATGTCAGACCGGATCGGTCGGCGCCGGTTCCGGGGTGGAGGGCACGTCGGGCAGGGGGATGAACTCCAGCGAATCTTCTTCAGGCAGCTTCATTCGCCCGGCCTTCCAGTCGGCCTTGGCCTGGTCCAGCCGGTCCTGCGAGGAAGAGACGAAGTTCCACCAGATCAGCCGCGGCCCCACCGGCTCGCCCCCCAGGGCCATGACGGTCGAGGGGCGGATGGCCTTGACGGTCGGCTCCGCGTTCGGCTCCAGCACGATCATCTGACCTTCGTGGAAGATGCGGTCGCCGACCTCTATCTCCCCCTTGGCGATATAAAGGGCGCGTTCGGAATAGCCGCCCGAACCAGTGAAGCTCTTGCCCGGCGGCGGCGCGGTGCGCACTCCTTCGGCCAGTTCCCAATGCACATAGAAGAGCGGAGATGAGGTCTTCACCTCCGCCCTGGCGCCGTAAGCCTCGCCCGCCACCAGACGCGCGAACAGGCCGTTGTTGTCATAGGCGGGCTGATCGTCCTCGCCGTGGTGATGGAAGCTGGGGTCCATCTCCTCACATTCTTCCGGCAGGGCGACCCAGGCCTGCATGCCGTGCATGACCCCGCCCTGCGCCTTCTTCAGCGGGTCGGTGCGTTCGGAATGGACGATGCCCTTGCCCGCCGTCATCCAGTTGACCTCGCCCGGACGGATGGCCTGTGTCGCGCCGGTGTTGTCGCGGTGCATGATCTCGCCCTCGAACAGATAGCTCAGGGTCGACAGGCCGATGTGCGGATGCGGGCGGACATTGATCCCTTCGGCGCCGGGCGCGAACTCGGCCGGGCCCATCTGGTCCAGAAAGATGAAGGGGCCGACCATGCGCCGCGCGTGGAAGGGCAGGACCCGCCCGACCTCGAACCCGCCCAGATCTTTCCGCCGGGCGTCGATCACCATCTCGATCATCGTGAAGCTCCAGAAGAGGTGGGAGTGGAAGGCGCCTAGTTCAGATGGGGTGTGATGATGCCCAGCGGCAGGGCGGTCACATCCTTGACCCCGCGCGTGACGATATGGCTTTCGCAGTCCGAGACCAGGCCCAGTTTCAGCAGCTTCTCGCGCAGGAACTGGTCGAAGGCGTGCATGTCGGACGTAATGATCCGCAGAACATAGTCCTCGCGCCCCGTGATGGTGGCGCACTGGACCACCTCGGGCCAGTTGGCGACGGCGGCTTCGAAGATGTCCAGATTTTCTGTGGACGGCAGGCTCAGCTTGACGATGGCGTAGACCTCGAAATCGAGGCCCAGTTTTGTGGCGTCCAGCAGCGTCACACGCTTGCGGATGAAGCCCGTATCCTCCAGTCTCTTGATCCGGCGCCAGCACGGCGAAGCCGACAGTCCGACCCGCTCGGCGATCTCGGCCACCGAAAGACCGGCGTCCTGTTGCAGGATGTCCAGGATGCGGGCGTCGACGGGATCAAGATCATCGGACAAGGCGTTTCTCCCTAGAAGGTTATCCCGCAATAAAATACCTCTGATGAGCATAGTGCAAGGTGAAAATAGGCGAGCCTTGACGTAGCCGCCATGCTAACAGGTCGGGCACGAGGAAAACGCGGTCGGATCAACCGGACAGCAGGACGGAATGAACAAGCCAAACAGCCAGCCCCTGTCGTTGCGCGTGCCCGAGCCTTCGGGCAGGCCCGGCGACCCCACTGATTTCAGCCACATCAAGTTCGACGCCCCCGGCGCGGTCGACCGCCCGGCGGTTGACGCCAAGCCGGTGCAGATGCTGGACCTGGCCTTCCGCCTGATCCGCGTTCTGGACGAGGACGGCCAGGCCGTCGGACCGTGGAACCCGCGCGTCGATCCAGAGACCCTGCGCAAGGGTTTGAAGGCGATGATCCTGACCCGCGCCTTCGACGACCGGATGCACCGCGCCCACCGTCAGGGCAAGACCAGCTTCTATATGAAGTGCACCGGCGAAGAGGCCATCGCCGTCGCGCAAGGGATGATCCTGAGCCGCGAGAACATGGGCTTTCCCACCTATCGCCAGCAGGGGCTTCTGATCGCGCGCGGCTATCCGCTGGCGACCATGATGAACCAGATCTATTCCAACGCCGCCGACCCGATCAAAGGCCGCCAGCTGCCGATCATGTATTCGGCCAAGGATTATGGTTTCTTCACCATCTCGGGCAACCTCGGCACCCAGGTGCCGCAGGCTGTGGGCTGGGCCATGGCCAGCGCCTACAAGGGCGATGACAAGATCGCCATCAGCTGGATCGGCGACGGCGCCACGGCGGAAGGCGACTTCCACAACGCGCTGACGTTCGCCGCCGTCTATCGCGCGCCGGTCATCCTCAACATCGTCAACAACCAGTGGGCCATCAGCTCCTTCCAGGGCATCGCCGGCGGACTGGAGACCACCTTCGCCTCCAAGGCCATCGGCTACGGCCTTCCGGCCCTGCGCGTCGACGGCAACGACTTCCTGGCTGTCTGGGCCGCGACCCAGTGGGCCGAGGAGCGCGCCCGCACCAATCAGGGCGCGACGGTGATCGAACTGTTCACCTACCGCGGCGCCCCGCACTCGACCTCTGACGACCCCAGCCGCTACCGCCCCGGCGACGAGCATGAGAAATGGCCGCTGGGCGACCCCATCGCCCGCCTGAAGCAGCACCTCATCGCCATCGGCGAATGGTCCGACGACCAGCAGGCCGAGGCCGAGAAGGACGCCGTCGAACAGGTCCGCGCCGCAGGCAAGGAGTCCGAAGCCATCGGCACGCTCGGCCAGTCGCGCCCCAGCGTGAAGGAGATGTTCAACGAGGTCTTCGCGACAGATGACTGGCGCATCACCGAACAGCGCGGCGAGGTTGGCGTATGAACCCCTTCCTGTTCCGCTCATCCCGGCGAAAGCCGGGACCCAGTCCTGTCCAGCTTGACGCTGGCGCCTCAGGACCGGCGTTCGGCGCCGCCGTTCGATCCTTCCATCACCCAAAGCCCTGGGTCCCGGCTTTCGCCGGGATGAGCGGTGAATTCTGATGACTGAGCAAACCTTCACCGAATCCGACCGCACCGACGGCGTCGAGCCCGACATGGTCGATCAGAACAACGCCCCGAAGTCTGAAGCGCCTGCGAACGGCGTCCAGCCCATGAACATGATCCAGGCGCTGAACTCGGCCCTGCACGTCAAGATGGCCGAGGACCCCGACGTCCTCAGCTTCGGCGAGGACGCAGGCTATTTCGGCGGCGTCTTCCGCGTCACCGACCAGCTGCAGCAGAAGCACGGCCTGAACCGCAGCTTCGACGCCCCGATCAGCGAGTGCGGCATCGTCGCCGCCGCCATCGGCATGGGCGCCTATGGCCTGCGCCCGGTCGTCGAGATCCAGTTCGCCGATTACATCTATCCGGCCTACGACCAGATCGTCTCGGAAGCGGCCAAGATGCGCTACCGCTCGGGCGGTCAGTTCACCGCGCCGATCACCATCCGCAGCCCCTACGGCGGCGGCATCTTCGGCGGCCAGACGCACTCTCAGTCGCCGGAAAGCCTGTTCACCCACATCGCGGGCCTGAAGGTCGTCATCCCGTCCAACCCCTATGACGCCAAGGGCCTGCTGACCGCCGCCATCGAGGACGACGATCCTGTCGTCTTCTTCGAGCCCAAGCGCCTTTACAACGGCCCGTTCGACGGCTGGCACCAGAACCCGGTCAGCCCGTGGAAGGCGCAAGCCCTGGCCCAGGTCCCGACCGGCAAATATGTCGAGCCGATCGGCAAGGCCCGCATCATGCGCGAAGGCGCCGACGTCACCATCCTGTGCTATGGCACCATGGTCTGGGTCTCGCTGGCGGGCGCCGAGCATGCGGGCGTGGACGCCGAAGTCATCGACCTGCGCAGCCTTGTGCCGCTGGACATTGAAGCCATCGAGGCCAGCGTGAAGAAGACCGGTCGCTGCGTCATCGTGCATGAAGCGCCCAAGACCTCGGGTTACGGCGCCGAGCTGTCGGCCCTGGTCCAGGAGCGCTGCTTCTACCATCTGGAGGCGCCGATCGCCCGCGTCGCCGGCTGGGACACGCCTTACCCCCACGCCTATGAGTGGGAATATTTCCCCGGCCCGCAGCGTGTCTCCGACGCCCTGAAGTCCGTCATGACGGGAGGTCGCTGAGATGGGTCGTTTCGTTTTCAAAGCGTCTGTCGTGGGTGATGGCGCCGCCGAGACCGGGTTCGGTCGGTTGGCGCGAGGAGCTTTCTGATGGGTCGTTTCGTCTTCAAACTGCCCGACGTGGGTGAAGGCACCGCCGAGGCCGAACTGGTCGCCTGGCACGTCAAGGTCGGCGACATGGTCGAGGAGGATCAGCTCCTCGTCGATGTCATGACCGACAAGGCCACCGTCGAACTGACCAGCCCGGTGTCGGGCAAGGTCACCGCCCTGCACGGCGAACCCGGCGTTCAATCCGCCGTCGGCTCGGCCCTGGTCGAGTTCGAGGTCGAAGGCGCAGGGAACGCTTCGGCTGAGCCTGAGGCCGCCAGCCCCTCCACCGCTTCGCGGTCCCCCTCCCCGCAGGGCGGGGAGGAAAAGGCCGCCTCTCCTCCCCATGAAATGGGGAGGGGGACCACCGAAGGTGGTGGAGGGGCTGCGTCCGCCGCTCCGCTCGCAGGCAATTACGTCTTCAAACTGCCTGACGTGGGCGAAGGCACCGCCGAGGCCGAACTGGTCGCCTGGCACGTCGCGGTCGGCGACGCGGTCGAGGAGGACCAGCTTCTCGCCGAGGTCATGACCGACAAGGCCACCGTCGAGCTGACCAGCCCTGTCGCTGGCGTCGTTGCGGCACTGCACGGCCAGCCGGGACAACAGATCGCCGTCGGCGGTCCGCTGGTGGGCTTCGATGTCGAGGGCAAGGGCAATGTGACCGCTCCCGCTCAATCCGCTCCCCTCTCCCTTGAGGGGAGAGGGGCTGGGGGTGAGGGTGACAGCGCCAGCCGTCCGAACACCGTCAACAAAACGCCCGCATCCTCGACCGCGTCTACTGCTTCAACCACCGTCACGCCCCCCCCCCCCCACCCCTCCCCCATCAAGGGGGAGGGGCTCTGAGGCGCGTCTCTCCGACCGCAGCCAACGCCCGCTGGCGTCCCCCGCCGTGCGCAACCGCGCGCGCGACCTGGGCGTCAACCTGGCCTTCGTGCCCGGCTCGGGTCCTGCGGGCCGCATCGACCACGCCGATCTGGACGCCTTCGTCGCAGGCGGTGCGCAGCAACCGTCCGTGTCCGGAACATCGGCTTCGACCTATGCCAGGGCCGAAGGCTCGACCGAGGTCCGCATCATCGGCCTGCGCCGCAAGATCGCGGAGAAGATGGCCGAGAGCGTCCGCCGCATCCCGCACATCACCTATGTCGAGGACATCGACATGACGGCGGTGGAGGAACTTCGCGCTCACCTCAACGCGACCAAGGCCAAGGACCAGCCCAAGCTGAACGTCCTGCCCTTCATCGCCCGCGCCATCGTCGTGGCCCTGCGGGATCAGCCCAGCATCAACGCGACGTATGACGACGAGGCCGGGGTTCTGACCCAGCACGCCGCCGTGCACCTGGGCATCGCCGCCCAGACGCCGAACGGCCTGATGGTGCCGGTCGTCCGTCACGCCGAGGCGCTGGATCCCTACGCCACCGCACTTGAAATCGCCCGCGTCTCGGGCGCGGCCAAGGACGGCTCGGCCAAGCGCGAGGAACTGTCCGGCTCGACCATCACCATCACCTCGCTGGGCACGCTGGGCGGCGTGGTCCACACGCCGATCATCAACCACCCCGAAGTGGCCATCGTCGGTCCCAACAAGATCGAGGACCGCGTCGTGGTGCGGGGCGGCCAGATGGTGGTGAGGAAGATGATGAACCTGTCCTCCAGCTTCGACCACCGCATCGTCGACGGCCATGACGCGGCGGTCTTCGTGCAGCGGATCAAGGGCCTGCTGGAGCATCCGGCGACGCTGTGGATGGGGTGAACTGATCCTTCTCCCAATGGGAGAAGGTGGCTCGCGCAGCGAGACGGATGAGGGTCGGGTCTCAAAGGTCTGGCGCCAGCCCCTCACCCTTTCGCGCCAGAACGACGGCAAGCCGTCGTGCGCTCAAGCCCTCTCCCGCCGGGAGAGGGAGGATGTGAACGGAACGACGATGCAGCAGATCAAAACCAAAGTCCTCATCATCGGCGCCGGCACCGGCGGCTATGTCGCCGGCATTCGTTGCGGCCAGCTGGGCCTCGACACCGTTCTGGTGGACGGCGGCGACGGCCTCGGCGGCACCTGCCTGAATGTCGGCTGCATTCCGTCCAAGGCCATCATCCATGCGGCGTCCAAGTATGAGACGGTGTCCAAGGCCGCGAACGGCGGGACGCTGGGGATCACCGTGGCGGATCCGGCCATCGACCTGAGCCAGACGGTGGCGTGGAAGGACGGCATCGTCAAAAAGCTGAACGCCGGCGTCGCCGCCCTGCTGAAGAAGTCCAAGGTCAAGGTCCTCAAGGGCTGGGCCGAGTTCTCGGACGCCAAGACCTGCACGGTGAAGGCCGATGACGGCGACATCGTCATCACCGCCGAACACGTCATCCTGGCCACGGGGTCGGAGCCGGTCGAACTGCCCTTCCTGCCCTTCGGCGGCGACGTCATCTCCTCGACCGAGGCGCTGTCCTTGCCGGAGGTGCCCAAGAAGCTGGTCGTCGTCGGCGGCGGCTATATCGGGCTGGAGCTGGGCATCGCCTTCCGCAAGCTGGGGGCCGAGGTCGCCATCGTCGAAATGGCCGACCGCCTGCTGCCGCTCTACGACAAGGCCCTGACCGATCCGGTTCAAAAATGGCTGGAGAAGCATGGCGTCGAACTTCACCTCGGCGCCCGCGCAGGCGGCTTTGGTGACGGAAAACTGAACGTCACCACCAAGGACGGCGCGCCCCTGCAGCTTGACGCCGACAAGGTGCTGGTCACCGTCGGCCGTCGTCCGCGCACCAAGGGCTGGGGGCTGGAAAACATGGGCGTGACCATGGCCGGGCCGTTCGTGAAGATCGACGACCGCTGCGCCACCAACATGAAGAACGTCTGGGCCGTCGGCGACCTGACCGGCGAACCCATGCTGGCCCACAAGGGCTCGGCCCAGGGCGAGGTGGTGGCCGAGATCATCGCGGGGCGTGAACGCGCTCAAGCAGGGAGCGGCCGCGCCGCGAGCGATAGCGCACAAGAAAGACGGTTCGACCCCGTCACCATCGCCGCCGTCTGCTTCACAGAGCCGGAGATCGTCTCGGCGGGTCTGGGCCCGCTCGACATCGAGGGCCGCGACGACGTCATCACCGCCGTCTTCCCGCTGGCCGCCATCGGCCGCGCCCTGGCCATTGAAGCGGGCGAGGACGGCGGCTTCGTGCGCGTGCTGGCGTCGAAGACCGATCACCGCCTGCTGGGCGTTCAGGCTGTCGGACAGCATGTGGCCGAACTCAGCAACAGCTTCGCCCAGATGCTGGAGATGGGCGCGGTTCTGGAGGATGTGGCGGGCGTGGTCCACGTCCACCCGACCCTGGGTGAAGCCTTCCACGAGGCGTCCCTGCGGGCGCTGGGGCATGCGATTCATATCTGATTCTTCCTTCTCCCCTTGAGGGAGAAGGTGGGCGGCGGAGCCGCTCGGATGAGGGGCATGGTTCGGTTCGCTCCATGTCTGAAGTCGAGCCTGTCGCTGGCTTACCCCTCATCCGCCCCTCCGGGGCACCTTCTCCCGCAAGGGGAGAAGGACGCGTTCCCGTCGCACAACCGTCACATGCCCCCCCGGCCAGCCGTCACATTCCTCTGCTCTAAGCGCAGGCTGAAAGTCTTCAGGAGCCTGACGATGACCCGCACCCTTTTCGCCGCCGCTTCGGCGATCGCCCTTCTGACCCTCGGCGCTTGCGGCGAAGGCGGCGCGCCGGGATCGCAGGCGCCGCGCGCCGGCATCTGGGCCGCCGGCTCCTCGACCGTCTTCCCCTTCGCCACGCGGGTGGCCGAGAACTACGCCCGCGCCTCGGGCGGCGCCGCGCCGCGCGTCGAGGCCCTGGGCACCGGCGGCGGCATTCAAGCCTTCTGCAAGGGCATCGGCCCGTCGACGCCGGACATCGCCAACGCCTCGCGTCAGATGAAGGCGTCGGAATATGAGATGTGCCGCGCCAACGGCGTCACGGACATCGTCGAGATCAAGATCGGTTATGACGGCATCGTCATCGCCACCGACCGCACCGGCGCCGGGTTCAACCTGCGCCTTCAGGACCTTTATCTGGCTCTGGCCAAGGACGCGCCGGGGGCCAACGGCGCCATCGGGCCCAACGCCGCCAGCAACTGGAATCAGGTCAACCCGGCCCTGCCGAACCAGCGCATCCAGGTCTATGGCCCGCCGCCCACCTCGGGCACGCGCGACGCCTTCCTGGAGCTGGGCATGGTCCCCGGTGCAAGTCTGGTCCCGGCGATGGCGACGCTGGCGGACGCCGACAAGGCCCGCTTTGAAGCCGTGTCCCAGACCCTGCGCGAGGACGGCGGCTGGATCGACTCGGGCGAGAACGACAACGCCATCGTCCAGACCCTGACCAAGACACCCGGCTCGCTGGGCGTGTTCGGCTTCTCCTTCCTCGAGCAGAACCTGGACAAGGTTAAGCCCGAGACCATCGACGGCGTCGCCCCCTCGCTCGACACCATCGCCGACGGCTCCTACCCGCTGGCCCGCAGCCTCTACATCTATGTGAAGAAGCAGCACGTCGGCGTCACGCCGGGCCTGGAGCAGTTCGTTCTGGAGTTCATGAGCGAAGCCTCGGCCGGTCGCGGCGGCTATCTGCAGGACCGCGGCCTGGTGCCGCTGCCGGCGGATCAACTGGCGGCGCAACGGGCCGTGGCCCAGGCGTTGACGGTGATGAGCGCGCCGTCGCACTAAACGTCCTTGTCGCACTAAACTTCCTTCTCCCCTTGAGGGAGAAGGTGGCCCGGAGGGCCGGATGAGGGGTGAGGCACCGTCACCTCATCTGTCGCGCCATCGCCTGCCGAACAGCCTCAAACACGACTGCCGGATTCTTTAGAACAGCCTCGTTCTCAAACCGCAGAACCGTAAAGCCCTGCGCCTTCAGCCAGGCGTCCCGTTCTGCATCTGACTCCGTGCGCAGCACGTGAACCCCGCCGTCCAGTTCGACGATCAGCCTCAAAGCCGGACAGCAAAAGTCTACAACATAACGACCGATGGGCGTCTGACGCCGGAACTTCACGCCCTCCAGTTTTCGGTCGCGCAACAGCTTCCACATGGCGGACTCGGCCATGGTTGGCTCACGGCGGGATCGCCGAGCGTTTGCGCGGGTGCGGTCGGTGGGTTTCAGCACGGCTGAAGCTTATCATCGAACGGCGGTGTTTCACCCCTCATCCGACCCTCCGGGCCACCCTCTCCCTCAAGGGGAGAAGGAAGTTTAAGCCGCTGCCTTCCTTCGCAACCGCGCGATCCGCCGCAGGCGCCGCCAGAAGCGCCCGCGGTCCGGCTCGGGATAGGGCTGCAGGTTCTCGACGAACTGTTCCGCCGAGGCGCGCCAGCTGAACTTTTCGGCATAGGCGCGGACCGTCGCGCGGTCGCACTCCAGAGCCTTCATGCAGGCGGTCTTCAGGTCCTTGTCGATGGCGCCGGCGTTAGAGCCGGGGATGATGTCGATGGGGCCGTGGGCGGGATAGGCGGCGACCGGCGTGCCGGTGCCCATGGCCTCAAGGATCACCAGGCCGAAGGTGTCGGTCCAGCTGGGGAAGACGAAGACGTCGGCGTCGCGGAAGCAACGGGCCAGGTCTTCGCCGAACTTGGCGCCCAGGAACTTGGCCTCGGGATATTTCTCCTTCAGCTCGGCGCGGGCCGGGCCGTCGCCGACGATGATCTTGGTGCCGGGCAGGTCCAGCTCCAGGAAGGCTTCGATGTTCTTTTCCACCGCCACGCGACCGACGTTGAGGAAGAAGGGCCGGGGCCAGTCCTTTCCACCCAGTTCGTCATAGATGCGTTCGAGGTCGGGGTTGAACTGTTCGGTGTCCACGCCCCGCGTCCACGGCGAGACGTTGCGGAAACCGTGCGCCACCAGTTCGTCGCGCAGCGTCGGCGTGGCCACCATTAGACGGCCCGACGGCTTGTGGAACCACTTCATATAGGCGTAGCCGACCTGCACCGGGATCGGGAAACGGGCCGAGACATATTCCGGGAATTTGGTGTGATAGCTGGTCGTGAACGGCAGTTTCCACTCCACGCAGATGCGCCGCGTGGCGATGCCGATGGGGCCTTCAGTGGCGATGTGGACGGCCTCGGGCTCGAAGGCGCGCAGGCGCTCGCGGATCTCTTCTTCAGCGCCCAAGGCCAGCCGGATCTCGGGATAGGTGGGGCAGGGGATGGTCTTGAACTGGCTGGGTTCGATGACCTCGACCTCATGGCCCATGGCGCGGCATTCCGCGACGGTGCGGGTCAGGGTGCGGACGACGCCGTTGACCTGGGGCTCCCAGGCGTCGGTGGCCAGAACGATGCGCATGTGGGCCGATGGGCTCCGCCGTTGATCAGAAGCTTCGGTCTAGCCCTTTGCGATGACGTTGGCGAGACACGGTTAAAGCGGCAACGCCGTCGTCGCCTTCACCTCTTCGAGAACGGCGTAGGTGCGGGTCTCGCGGACGCCGGGCATGCGCACGAGAACATCACCCAGCAAGGCGCGGTAGGCGTCCATGTCGGCGACGCGGGCGCGGATCAGATAGTCGAAGCCGCCGGCGACCATATGGCATTCCAGCACCTCGGGCTGGCGGCGCACGGCCTCGGCGAAGGCTTCGAAGACGTCGCCGGTGGTGCGGTCCAGATGCACCTCCACGAAGATCATCAGGCCGCGCCCGACCTTGGCCGGGTCGATCAGGGCCGCATAGCCGGTGATGACTTTTTTCTCGCGCAGGCGTTTGACCCGTTCAAAGCAGGCGGCGGGCGACAGGTTGCAGCGCCGGGCCAGCTCGGCGTTGGAGATGCGGCCGTCGTCCTGAAGGGCGCGCAGCAGGCGCCGGTCGACAGGGTCCAGAGTTTCCATCGGTTTTCGCGCCTCTAATCCGAAGCTTCTTCGGCTGTGCTGTCGATCATAAGGAGCACATTCGGTCGTGTCCGCCATATATGCAGAATTATACAGGACATCCACGCCATGACCCACGTTGAGTTTTCGCCTTCAAGCGTCGCCGGATGGGACACGCTGGACCACGGCAAGTTCGCCGATGAGCCCGCCGCCGTGGCCGCCAACCTGGCCCGCATTCCGCTGGACGCCGCCGAACGCTCAGCCGTCCTGGCCAGCGCCACGGGGCTGGTCGAACAGGCCCGGGCCAGCGTCAAGAAACAGGGCGTGGTTGAAAGCTTCCTGCAGGAGTTCTCACTGGGCACCCGCGAGGGTCTGGCCCTGATGTGTCTGGCCGAGGCCCTGCTGCGCACCCCGGACGAGGACACGCGCGACCGCCTGATCGCCGAGAAGATCGGCTCCGCCGACTGGGCCAGCCATCTGGGCCAGTCCGACAGCCTGTTCGTCAACGCCTCGACCTGGGGCCTGATGCTGACCGGCAAGCTGGTCGATGCCGACGACGAGGCCAAGAGCGACTTGCCGGGCTTCCTCAAACGCGTCGCGGGCCGTCTGGGCGAGCCGGTCATCCGCCAGGCCGTGGCCGCCGCCGTCCGCATCATGGGCGAGCAGTTCGTGGTCGGCCGCACCATCGAGGGCGCTCTGAAGCGGTCGAACAAGGAGGGCTGGCTCTGCTCCTTCGACATGCTGGGCGAGGGCGCCCGCACCGCCGCCGACGCCGAACGCTATGAGCGCATCTACGCCGACGCCATCACCGCCGTGGGGCAGACGGCGAAAGGGCAGGGGCCGGAAGCGGGCCACGGCGTCTCGGTCAAGCTGTCGGCCCTGTCGCCCCGCTATGAGGCGACGCACGAAGACCGGGTGTGGGCCGAGCTTTATCCCCGCGTCCTGCGGTTGGCGAAGATCGCGGCGCAATACGACATCAACTTCACGATGGACGCCGAAGAGGCGGACCGTCTGGCCCTGTCGTTGAAGCTGCTGGACCGGCTGGCGCGCGAGCCGGCGCTGGGCGGCTGGACCGGCCTGGGTCTGGCGGTGCAAGCCTATCAGAAGCGCTGTCCCGAGGTCATCGCCCGCGTCGCCGAACTGGCGAAGTCGTCGGGCCGCCGCCTGATGGTGCGTCTGGTCAAGGGCGCCTATTGGGACACGGAGATCAAACGCGCCCAGGTCATGGGCCGCACCGACTATCCGGTGTTCACGACCAAGGCGGCGACGGACCTCAACTATCTGGTCTGCGCGCGGATGATGATCGAGGCCTCGCCGCACCTCTACAGCCAGTTCGCCACCCACAACGCCCATTCGCTGGCCGCCGTGCACAAGATGGCCGTGGATCGGGGCGTGAAGATCGAGTTCCAGCGCCTGCACGGCATGGGCGAGGCGCTTTACGATGCGGCGAAGACCGCCTTTGGAGCGGTGACGGTCCGCGCCTACGCCCCCGTCGGCGGGCATGAGGACCTGCTGCCCTATCTGGTGCGCCGCCTCTTGGAAAACGGCGCCAATTCCAGCTTCGTCCACGCCCTGCTGGACGAGCGGGTGCCCGCCTCCGCCGTCGCCGCCGACCCCATCACCGCCGTCGAGGCCCACCCCGACCGCCACGCCAAGATCCCGACCCCGAAGGACATGTATATGGACCGCCAGAATTCTCTGGGCCGCGACTATTCGCAGGCCGCCGACCGCGACCGCCACGCCGTCGCGCTTGCGCGGGTCGACAGCGAAAAGCTGACCTCTGGCCCCCTCATCGGCGGCAAGCTGAAGGCGGGCGTCCACCCCGCCGACGTCACCAATCCCTATGACCGCCGCCAGATTCTGGGCCACGTCTCCGAAGCGTCCCAGGCCGACATCGACGCCGCAGCCGTCGCCGCCGCCAACGCCCAGGTCGCCTGGGACCGCCTCGGCGGCGCGGGCCGCGCCCCGGTCCTGCGGGCCATGGCCGATGCGCTGGAGGCCGACATGGACCGTCTGGTCGCCCTGCTGTCGCGTGAAGCGGGCAAGACGCTGAACGACGGCGTGGCCGAGGTGCGCGAGGCCGCCGACTTCTGCCGCTACTACGCCATGCTGGCGCAAGCGCAGTTCGGCGGGCGTCAGGAGCTGAAGGGCCCGGTCGGCGAGATCAACCAACTGGTCCTGCACGGACGCGGCGTCTTCGCGGCCATCAGCCCGTGGAACTTCCCCCTGGCCATCTTCACCGGCCAGATCGCCGCGGCGCTGGCCGCAGGCAACGCCGTCTTGGCCAAGCCCGCCGAACAGACGCCCCTGATCGCCGCCGAGGCCGTGCGCCTGTATCACAAGGCGGGTCTGAACCCTGACCTTCTGGCCCTGGTTCCCGGTCGCGGCGAGACAGTGGGCGCGGCGTTGGTCAGCCATCCCCTGATCGACGGCGTGGCCTTCACCGGCGGCACCGACACCGCCGCCGCCATCAACCGCTCCATCGCCGCCCGCGCCGACGCCATCATCCCCTTCATCGCCGAGACCGGCGGGCTGAACGGCATGTTCGTGGACACCACGGCCCTGCGCGAACAGGTGATCGACGACGTCATCAACTCCGCCTTCGGCTCGGCGGGCCAGCGCTGCTCGGCCCTGCGCGTCCTCTATGCGCCCAAGGAGTCCGCCGACAGCCTGATCGAGGGGCTGAAGGGCGCGCTGGCCGCCCAGGTCGTCGCCGACCCGTCTGATCCCGCCACCGACATCGGCCCCGTCATCGACGCCGAAAGCCGCGCGGCGCTGGAGACCCACATCGAGCGCCTGTCCAAGGAAGCCAAGATCATCGCCCGCGCCGAGCTTCCCGCCGGTTATGGCGAAGGCTCGGGCAAGGGCGATCTGTTCGCCCCGACTATCGCTGAAATCCCGACGCCGGACTTCCTGGAGCGTGAGGTCTTCGGCCCTGTCCTGCACATCTATCGCTACGATTCCAAGGACCTGAAGACGGTGGCGGGCAAGCTGGCCGCGCGCGGCTACGGCCTGACGCTGGGTGTGCACAGCCGCATCGAGGCTTTTGCGGAAGAGGTCATCCGTCTGGTTCCCGCAGGCAATGTCTACATCAACCGGGGCGTCACCGGCGCCGTGGTCGGCGTGCAACCGTTCGGCGGCGAGGGCCTGTCGGGCACCGGCCCCAAGGCGGGCGGCCCCAACAGCCTGATCCGCTATGCGGCGGAAAAAGCGATCAGCAACAACATCTCGGCGCAGGGCGGCGACCCGGCCTTGTTGAACCTGTAGGGGGCGGGGGCGTCAGTTTCCGGCGCCCCGTGACGGCTTTTCGATCGCGTTGATCCCCCCTAGGCTGGCGACAGTTCCAAGGGGAGTTCACGATGAAACGTCTGGTCGCCGCCGCCGCCTTCGCCGTCCTGGCGTCGGCCTGCACCGCCGCAGAAAACGAGCCGCCTGCGACGCCCGCCGCCGAGAGCGCCGCTTCGTCCGCCGCCGCGCCCGCAGCGTCTGTCGCCCAGACGGCGCCGGCGCTGTCGGCCTATGTCGGCAAATATCCATTTGATGAGGTGAACGGCGTCGCCTTCATCGACCATCCCGACGTGCGCCGCGCGCTGGAGATGTCGGGCGCACCGGCCGAGGCTCTGGCTCTGGCGCGCGACCGCGATCAGGTGGTGGTCCCCATCTTCCGCACGGAGACCGCCCTGGTCGCCACCGGCTATGATCCGCGCACAGGCGGCAGCATCAACTGGAACCTGGCCATCACGCCGGACGGCGAGCACGCGGTCGTCTGCTACCAGTCCGAGCCGATCGGCCACCTGTACGAAAACGGCCGCCGCACCGATCCGGTCGAGCCGCACTGCGCCAGCGACGCGGAATCGGCCAATGAGCAGCTGTTCGAGTGGCCATCGACCTGACGTCGCGGCGTCCACTCGGTTGATCGCAGTTCTGCGACCTCATATGGTCAAGCTGGAGATTGATGGGGACCGACATGACTTCGATGACACGTGTAGGGGCGTTCGCTGCTGTAGCGACGTCGCTGCTTCTGGCTGGGTGCGGCGTGGGGCCGTTGAGCGGCGCGAGCGGGTGTCTGGATCCTGACGGCCAGGCCGTGGCGGTGTCGATCATCCGTGAAGAGGTGGAGAAGCGCGCCGCCGCTGATCTGCGCGATTCGGATGGGCGGATGATGACCTCCCTGGCCAATCTGCGCGCCAGCCTGGCCCTGATCGGCCTGACGGTCGAGGACGTGCGCACGACCAAGGAAGACCCTGACAGCACGCGGAAATTCTGTGCGGCCTCTCTTGCCGCCGCCGTGCCGGAAACCATCCTCGCCGATGCGCAGGCGTCGTATGAAGCCATGGACGCTGGTTCGCTGAACGACCTGGCTGAACAGAACGGCTTCACGCGGGCGGCCAACCGTTTCACCGCCCCGATGGACTTTTCGGTCCAGCCGACGGACGACGGCAAGAAAATCTATGCCGAGATCGAGGAAGCCGACGCGCTGGTCGGCTTCCTCAGCGAGGTCGTCGTGGCGCATCTGGTCAAGGATCGCCTGTTGCGGATCAAGGCTGACAATGAGGCGGCCCAGGCCGAACAGACCCGGTTGAACGATGAAGCTATGGCCGCCCAGCGCACCGCCTCCCTGGCTGAAGCGCGCACGGAATCGGAACTGGCCCAGCAGTCGGTGCGGGCCGTTTGGGCCGCCATCGACAAGGACAATCAGGATCGTCTGACCGCCAACCAGACGGCGTGGAATCAGCGCAAGCGCGCCGATTGCAATCTGGAGGCGGCCCAGACCTCGACCGACGAGTCCGAACGCGAGGCGGCCCGCCTGCGCTGCGATGCGCGCATGACCCGCGAACGGGTCAGCGCCCTGCGGCCCTATGCGGCCTATAACTACTGAGGCGTGACGGGTTCGACCGTGATCGCGCCATAGGCGGGGTCGATCCCTTCGGGGCGCTCCAGCCGCAGAAAGTAGGCGCCGGGGTGCAGCATGAGGGTGGCGCGGTTCTGGCCCGGCTGGAGCAGGAACTGGTCGGCGGGGACGCCCGCCGGCCCTTCCGATGCACGCATGACCTGAAGCAGGGCGGGGCCCTCGAAGAGCGGGACCGTCACCTCGACGGCCTGGCGCATCGGGTCGGCGGCCAGCCAGCCGGGGCGGCCCGACACGGCCTCGCGCCGGGGGTGGAAGACCGACAGGTCCATCTGGCCGGCATAGCCGCGGCTGCCGACCGAAAGATCATCCTTCGACACGGTGATCGGCGCGGTCGGGGCGAACTTCTCCAGAACGGCAGCGACGTGTCGGGCGTCGTTGGCCGGGTCCAGCGCGGGCCAGTTGGACGACTGTTCGATGGTCAGGGGATCGATCCCGGTCAGGGCCTTCAACCGTGCCGCAAACCAAGTTCCGCCCAGCCCCGGCTTCTCCATGGCGTGACTGTAGCCGACGAAGACGAAGACCTTGGCCTCCGGATGAGGGGTCAGGACGTTGGCGATCAGGTTTTCGGCCTGGGCCTGTTCGCGGACGGCGATCCGGGCTTCTGAGTCCAGGTCTTCGGAAGCACGCTGAAGCCAGGTCTGCTCATAGTCGGCGAAACGATAGCCCAGGCGCGCCGCCTCGCGCACGGTCTCGGCGAAGACCGGGTCCTGGGTGTACCAGCCCATCTGGTAGGTGAAGGCCATGCCTTCGCGGTACAGACCCATGGACGGGGTCGGCTCCTTCCAGAGCGAGACGAAGGCTTCTGCGGCGAACCAGTCATAGCCCAGGGGTTTCAGCGCCCGGGCCACAACGGCGGCGAAGGCCCGGTGGCCCGAGATGTTGTGCGCCTCGTTCAGGATCACCACCCGGGTGCGGGCTGCGCCTTCGACGATGGCGTCGATGGCGTCGCGGGCTTCGGCACCGTCCAGATCGGGGGCTTCGATGCGCGGATGCGGCGGGCGTTCGACCAGGCCCAGCGCCGTCGCCTCATCGCCCACAAGGGCGGCGTATTGGCTCAGTTCGCTGCGGGCCATGTCGTCGTCGCCAGCCTCGACCCGGGCCTGCAGGGCCAGATAGTGCGGCAGATAGCGGCCTTCGTTGCGAAGGCGCTGTTCAGGCGGGATCGCTTCCTGCGCCCGGACTACGCCAGTCGCCGTCAAGCCCGCCGCAATGGCGGTCAGGCCGAAGCCTCTGCGTGTCCACATGTCCTGCTCCCCTGTTCACGGCCAGTCCGCCCGATGAAAGCGGCGCCATAAAGGCCGTCAGGAGGGTTTCGGCCATCCCCCGGCCCGGCTGAGGGCGCTGGGGGCGGGGCGGCCAATATGCTCGCCGATCCAGCGGGCGGTGCGGATCAGGCCGTCGAGGTCCAGACCGGTCGAGTAGCCGCCTCGCTCCAGCATGTAGACCAGATCTTCGGTGGCGATGTTGCCGGTGGCGCCCGGCGCGAACGGACAGCCGCCGATGCCGCCGACCGAGGCGTCCAGCACGTCCACCCCGGCCTCGACTCCGGCATAGGCGTTGGCCAGGCCGGTGTTGCGGGTGTCGTGGAAATGCAGGCGCAGCGTCGCCTCCGGCGCCGCCTTGCGCGCCGCCTCGACGACGCGGGTCACGGCCCAGGGATTGCCCACGCCGATGGTGTCGGCCAGGGCGATCTCCTCGACGCCGAGGGCGGCGACGCGGCCGACCAGATCGGTGACCTGATCCACTGAAACCTCGCCGTCGAACGGACAGCCCCAGACGCAGGACAGGGTGGCCGACAGGGACGGGGCGGCGCCGGGCGCGCCTTCCGAGTTCTTTCGTCCGGCCACGATGTCGGCCAGCATCTGCACCTGCTGGTCCACGTTCAGGCCCTGGTTTTTCAGGCCGAAGCCGTCGGTGGCGCTCATGGCCACATTGACCTCGTCCACCGTCGTGCCCAGAGCCCGGTCATAGCCCTTGCCGTTCAGAACCAGGCCGATGCGGCTGCGGCCGGCTGCGTGCGGCAGGGCGGCCATGATCTCTTCGGCGCCCGCCATCTGGGGCACGTATTTCGGGTGGACGAAGCTGACCGTCTCCATTCGGCGCACGCCTGCGTCTTCCAGGCGGTTGATGAAGTCGATGCGGACGGCGGGGTCGAGCACCGCCTTCTCGTTCTGCAGACCGTCGCGGGGGCCGACTTCGACGATGGTGATGGGGCGGCTCATCGCGCGCGCTCCGGTTGAGGGGCTGGCGTCGGCGCAGCGGGAACGGGCGGCGCGGCTCCGGCCGTCGTTGCAGGCGGGATCGTCGATGGAATGGTCGGGGCGGGCACGATGATGACCGGCGGCTCGCCCGGCGCCGGGGCGGGGGTCAGGGCCGTTTCGGGCGGATATTCGGTGATGAGAGGCTCGATCGCCGCAGCATCGGACGCAGCCGCATCTTCGTCGCCGAGCGCGGGTTCAGCGGTCGGCGCGGGCTGGCGGCGCACTGGGCGCGGCGCGTCGGGCGGCGCATAGACAGTCAGGCGCACCGGGTCGCCTTGCGAATAGTTGAAGCCGTTGACCACCCCGACCTGGCGGCCGGTGACGCCCAGCCGCTCACTGGCGGCGCGGAAGGCGTCGGCGTCGTGGTCCTCGACGATGACCGGACGGCCCTCGGCCAGGGCGCGGGCGGCGCCCTCGGCGTCGGTCAGTTCGGTGTCCTTGCCGGTCAGGAAGACGAAGCTGGGCTCATGGAAGCCGGTGATGGCCACAGCGCCGTTGCGGCCCTGGCTGGGCATCAGATTGGCGGCGTGCAGCACCTTGACCAACTGGGGCGCGACAGCCAGCGGGCGCAGCTGGCGGATGGTTCCGGCCAACCCCGCATGGGCCACCAGCCCCAGAGCGATGGAGACCAGCAAGGCTGTCACCGCCGCCCGGTGCAGCAGCAGGAAGGCCCCGATCAGGGCGGCCAAGGCGGCGAAGACGATGGTGATGGTGGCCCAGGTCTGGGCCGTCGAGCGGCCATACTCCGTCAGGCCGTAAACGGTGATGGCGACGATGATCAGGCCCGCGAACAGCGCCAGGGCCGCGCCTGTGTAGCGTGAGATGGTGCCGATCGGCCGGGTCAGGGCGGCGGCGGCCAGAAGGGCGATCGCGCCGAAGGTTGGCAGGGTGTAGTGGGCCAGCTTGGTCGGGGCCAGTTCGAAAATCAGCCAGGCCGGAACCAGCCAGCAGACCAGAAAGCGGATCGCGGGTTCGGCCCGCCGGTGCCAGCCGGTCGAGATCGCGGCGGGCAGCAGCAGGGTCGCGGGGAACAGAAGGACCGGCGCCAGCAACAGGAAATAGCCGGGCAGGGCGCCGTGGCTTTCATGGCCGCCGGTGATCTTGGGGGCCAGGTCGCCGACGATGGCCTCGCGCCAGAACCCGCCGTCGGTGGCGATGGTGATGGCGATGGCCCACGGCCCGACCAGAAGCGCGACCAGAGGCAGGCCCCAGCCCCAGCCCAGATGCTTCAGCCATTTGATGTCGCGGTCCCACACCGACAGCAGGATCATGGCGGGCGCGACGACGATCAGGCCGATCGGCCCCTTGACCAGAATCGACAACCCCAGCCCCAGCCAGAACATCAGCTTGTGCGACCGTTTGGGAATCTCTCCGGCGCGCACGGCCAGATAGGCGCGCGCCAGGGCGGTCATGGCCAGGGTCACGGCGGCGCACAACATGGCGTCGGTCTTGGCGATGCCCGCCTCGGTGGACAGCAGGAAGGTGGCGCCCATCAGCGCCCCGGCCAGGAAGCCCGCCCGGTTCCCGAACATGGCCGCTCCGGCCCAGGCGACCGCCGCCGCCGCCAGCATGGCCGCCAGCAGGGAGGGCAGGCGGTAGGGGCCGATGTCGCGCGCCTCGACGCTGGAGGTCGCCGCCACCGCTGCGGCCTGCATCCAGTAGATGCCGACAGGCTTTTTCCAGCGCGGTTCGTCCTGATAGCGGATGTCGACGAAGTCGCGACTGGCCAGCATCTGCGACGTGGCCTGGGCGTAGCGGCTCTCGTCACGGTCCAGCGGCGGCAGCAGCGACAGCACAGGCAGGCCTGCCAGCAGGGCGACGAAAGCCGCCAGCAGCGGGCCGCGCCATCCGGCGACGAAACGATCGAGGTTGGGGCGCATCATGGCGCAGTCGTATCACGCCCCCCGCCCTCGCCGGAAGGCGCTTCGCATGCCCCCGTTTCACGCGTCCCGGCTATAGGCTAGACAGTGGGGATGACCGACACCCCGCCCGACATCTCCGTCGTCGTCCCCGTCCATAACGAGCAAGGCGCAGCCGGGCCTCTGGCGCGCGAGATCGCCGAGGCTTTCGCCGGCCGGGCCTATGAGATGATCTTCGTCGATGACGCCTCGCGCGACGAAACCCTGGCCGAACTGCGGGCCCTGATGGCCGAGCTGCCGGCGTTGCGGGTGCTCAGCCATGCGACCAATTCGGGCCAGAGCCGGGCTGTGCGCACTGGAGTCCTGGCAGCGCGCGGGGCCATAGTGGTGACGCTGGACGGCGACGGCCAGAACCCGCCCGCCGATGCGCCGCGCCTGGTCGATCTTTTGGCCGCATCGCCCACGACCGTGGCCCTGGTCGGCGGCGTGCGGGCGACGCGCCGTGATTCGGGAGCCAAGCGCTGGGCTTCTCGCTGGGCCAACCGCATCCGCAAGAAGCTGCTGGCTGACGACGCCGACGACACCGGCTGCGGCTTGAAGGCGTTCCGCCGCGACGTCTTCCTGCGGCTGCCTTATTTCGATCACGTCCACCGCTATCTGCCGGCGCTGGTGATCCGCGAAGGCTACCAGAACCTCTATCTGGACGTGGACCATCGCCATCGTGAGACGGGCCAGTCGAAATACACCAACTGGGGACGGCTGCGGGCCTCGTTCACGGACCTGTTGGGCGTCATGTGGCTGAAGTCGCGGGCGCGTCGGCCGGGCGCAGTGTCGGAGTTCTGATCCTCTGATGGCGGTCCCGCGTGATCCGCGTTAAGCATCCCCGTCTGACGCCGCCTGCGGCGTCGCGCCGGGGGAGCCTGTCATGCTGATCGCCTTGCCGCTGCTGGTGATACCGGTGGTGCTCTACAACATCGTGGTGCTGAGCGGCGCACTCAGCGGCGTGACCAGCGACGGGCGTTTCCTGGCCGCCGAGGCCGCCCTGCGCGAACCGATCTTCTCCATCCCCATGGCCTCGGGCGCCAGCTGGGGCGTCGGGGCGGGCGACCTGATCCTGTTCCTGTCGCTGCTGCTGCTGTTCTTCGAACTGTTGAAGTCGACCTCCAGCCAGAAGATCGCCATCGTCAATCACGCCCTGTCGATGATCCTGTTCGTGGTCTGCCTGGTCGAATTCCTGCTGTTGCAGGGCTTTGCGACCTCGGTCTTCTTCCTGATCCTGACCATGGTGCTGCTGGATGTTCTGGCCGGCTTCATCGTCACCATCGTCGCCTCGCGCAAGGATTTCGACTTCGGCGGGCGCTGAACCAAGCCTATTGAATCGCCGCCGCCACCGGCTCGAAATGCATGCCGCTGTTGCATCGGATGTTGCTGATCAGATCATCACCGCGCTCGACGTAGACGCCGTCTTCGGTTGAGCGCAGGTCCTCGAACAGCGAGTATTTATAGGCGCCGTTGGTGAAGGACAGCGTGGAATTGCCCTGCGGATACAGGGTGTAGGTGAAGCGGCCGCGCGGGTGGACGCGGGTCGTCGGATACTCCATCTCCAGCGCACTGGGACGGCCGATTCGGTATTGGGCGTAGCCTTCCTTCGGGTTCAAGTTTGCGGAGGCGCAGACGGAGATGGTGCGGGCCCCGGCCTGGCAGGTCCAGACCACTTGTTCACCCGCCTCGCACAGCGAGCCCTTGATGAGGTTGATCGGTGTCGCGGTCGGCGGCGCTGCGGCGGAGGCCGCCACAGCCGCTGCGGTGTCGGCTGAGACGGCGGGATTTTCCGCAGTTTCGGCGCTCGGTGCGGCGGCGTCTTCCACCGATACAGCGAGCGACGGGGCGTCCTCGGACGGCGTCTGGTCGGGACCGCAGGCGGCGAGGGCGGCCAGCAGCATGGCGGCGGCGCTGAACGTCAAGGCGGATTTCATCGGGCGACTCCGTTACACAGGCGGGATTCATATGAACCGACCGCAGCAACGAGCACAATCGCCAGCGTTCGCGGATCGCCTTCACCCTAGCCAGCCGGGATCGGCGAGGACCATGCCGATAACTGACGCCGCCGCCTTCATCCGTGACAACACGCGCATCCAGACCGTGCCCCATGCGCCCGAGGTGTCGCTGTGGCTGGCCGACGAGGTCACGCCCATCTGGCGGCTGACCGAGGAGGAGTTGGGCGACATGGGCCTGCCGCCGCCCTTCTGGGCGTTTGCGTGGGCGGGCGGGCAGGGGCTGGCGCGCTGGCTGCTGGACCATCCGCATGAGGCGGCGGGAAAACGGGTGCTGGATTTTGCGGCGGGCTCGGGTCTGGTCGGGGTTGCGGCGATGAAGGCGGGCGCGGCCTCAGCCCTGTGCGCCGATATCGACCCCTTCTGCGGCGCGGCGGTGGCGATGAACGCCGAGCTGAACGGGGTGGCGCTGGGTTTCACCGACGCGGATCTGCTGGAGGCGCCTGCGCCCGACGTCGATCTGATCTGCGCCGGAGATGTCTTTTACGAAGGGCCGATGGCCGAGCGGGTTCTGGCCTGGCTGATCGAGGCGCATGGGCGGGGTGTTCGGGTTCTGGTCGGCGATCCGATCCGCACCTACTTCCCCAAGTCCGGTTTCGACTTGCTGGCCGAGTATGAGGTGCCGACGACCCGCGAACTGGAGGATTCAGCGGTCAAGCGCACGCGTGTCTGGACCCTGTCGGAACCGCAGGGCCGTTGATGACCCTGCGGCGCCGCTTGGCGTCGGGATGGATCGCGCCCATCTTCTTCGCATGAAGATGTTCGTCCTCACGGTTCTGGCGTCGGCTCTGACCGCGGTTTCAGCGCAGGCCCAGACTGCGCCATGGCCGCCGCAGCCCGGCGCTTCGGCCCCCGGCGTTTCGGCCATGGATCAACACCGCTATCAGGTCGATCAGAACCGGCTGGCCATGGAGCAGATGCGCCGGGACGCCGACCAGCGCGAAGCTCAGGCGCGTCAGGCGCAGATGGACACCGAGGCCGCTCGCAGACGTCTTGAGGCGGCCCAGCCCCCGGCGCCGAGCCCGCCCGCGCCGGTCTACACCTCGCGTTCGCCGCAGCAGGACCCTGTCACGCAAAGCCGCCGACAGGCCGCCGACGGCGCGGCCCAGATCGACCGCTGGCTGGATCAGGGTCCGCGTTGAAATTTTACATGGTGTGCGACGTGCATCCCTTCCCCTCCGCCTGCGTTCCAGCCTAGCTTGAACGGGAATTCGACGGAGGGGCGATCATGCGTTGGCAGGGCGGACGGCAGGGCGGCGGCGGGGTCGAGGATCGGCGCGGCATGGGCGGCGGAACGATCGCGGGCGGCGGCATCGGCGTCATGGTCATCGCGGCCATCGGTTATTTCGTCTTCGGCATCGACCCCGGCACGACGACCCAGCTGGCCAGCCAGTTCGGCGGCGCGGGCCAGTCCGAACAAGGCCAGACGGGAACGCCCCAGGATCAGGCCGGTCAGTTCGTCGATGTCGTCGGCGGCAACATCAACGACGTGTGGAAGGCCAGGCTGAACGGCTATCAGGCGCCCAAGGTGGTCATCTACAGCCAAGGCACCTCAACCGGCTGCGGCTATGGCCAGGCGGCCATGGGGCCGTTCTATTGTCCGTCGGATCAGACGGTCTATCTGGACCTGTCCTTCTGGCAGGAGCTTGAGAACCTGGGCGGCTCAAGCGCCGACTTCGCCAAAGCCTATGTCATCGCCCATGAGTTCGGCCACCACATCCAGACTCTGACCGGGACCTCAGAGCGGGTTCAGCGCGCCCAGCGGTCGGCGCGCAGCGAGGGCGAGGCTAATCAGTATTCCGTGGCGCTGGAGCTTCAGGCCGACTGCTATGCGGGCGTCTGGGCGGCCAACGCCTCGGCGGTGTCGGGCGGTCAGGTGGCGCTGGAGTCGGGCGATCTGGAGAAGGGGCTGCAATCGGCCAACGCCATCGGCGACGACACCCTGCAACGCCGTTCGGGCCGTCAGGTCTCGCCCGAAGGCTTCACCCACGGATCCTCGGCCCAGAGGATGGAATGGCTGCAACGCGGCTATAGTTCGGGCGACCCGAACGTCTGCGACACCTTCAACGCATCCTAGATATTCCTCCGACGGCTTGTTGCGCTGCACAAGGCGCGGCATGGTCACGTCTGTGACCCAGACAGCCGCCACAGCCCTCGCCGCCGCACGGCGCATCGTCGTCAAGATCGGCTCGGCCCTTCTGGTCGAGGGCGGTCGCGCCAATGCGCCCTGGCTCAAGGCGCTGGGGGATGACATCGCCGCCCTGCGCGCGCGCGGCGTCGAAGTGGTCGTCGTGTCGTCGGGCGCCGTGGCGCTGGGGCGGGGGCGTCTGGGCCTGTCGCGCTCGGCCCGCATGGATGAGAAACAGGCCGCCGCCGCCGCCGGCCAGTCCCTGTTGATGCAGGCATGGGAGGGCGCCTTGTCGCCGCACGGCCTGACGCCCGCTCAGGTTCTTCTGACCCGCGACGACACCGAGCGGCGCCGTCGCTGGCTGAACGCCCGCTCGACCGTGGACGCCCTGCTGAGGCTGGGGGCCATCCCGGTGGTCAATGAGAACGACACGGTGGCGACCGAAGAGATTCGCTACGGCGACAACGATCGGCTGGCGGCGCGCACGGCGCAGCTCGCTCGCGCAGACTTGCTGGTGCTGCTGTCCGACATCGACGGCCTGTACGACGCCGATCCGCGCCGGAACCCGGATGCGAAACACCTGCCGTTGGTCGAGGCTTTGACGTCCGAGATCATGGCCATGGCGGGCGAGGCCAATGAGGCCGCCGCCGTCGGCACCGGTGGCATGCGGACCAAGCTGGAGGCGGCGCGCATCGCCCGCTCGGCTGGATGCGCCACGGTCATCGCTTCGGGGCTTGAGCTCCACCCTCTGGCCGCTGTGATGCAGAACGCGCGCGCGACCCTGTTCCCCGCGCCGGGCGGCCCGGTCGCGGCGTGGAAGGCGTGGATCGCGGGCAGCGTCCAGCCGGCGGGAAGCCTGGTCGTCGATGACGGCGCCGTCGCGGCCCTGCGGGGCGGCAAGAGCCTGCTGCCGTCCGGCGTTCGTGCGGTCGAGGGCCGGTTCGACAAGGGCGACAGCGTTCTGATCGTCACGGTTGCGGGCGTTCGCGCCGGGATCGGCCTGGCCGCTTGGTCCGCCGAGGAGATGGCGCTGATCCAGGGCCGCAAGACCGCCGAGATCGAGGGGCTGGTCGGCTACAAGGGGCCACAGGTCGCCGTCCACCGTGACGATCTGGTTCTGGAGGGTGAGGCGTGAGCGCGATCGAAACCGACATGCTGGACATGGGCCGCCGCGCCCGCGCCGCCGCTGCGGCCGTGCGCACCGCCGCGCCAGAGGTCCGCACGGCGGCGCTGGGGGCCTGCGCCGCCGCCCTCAGCCGTTCGACCAGCGCCATTCTGGCCGCCAATGGACGCGACGTGGCCGCCGCCCGCGCCAACGGCTTGTCCGAGGCCCTGATCGACCGTTTGACGCTGACGCCGGAGCGGCTGGCGGGCGTGGCCGACGCTGTGGCCGAGGTGGCGCATCTGCCCGATCCTCTGGACCGCGAGCTGGCGCGCTGGACCCGGCCCAACGGGCTGGACATCGCCCGCGTCTCGACGCCCATCGGCGTTCTGGCCATCATTTATGAGAGCCGGCCTAACGTCACCGCCGATGCCGCCGCCCTGTGCCTGCGCTCAGGCAATGTCGCCATCCTGCGCTGCGGGTCTGACTGTCTGCAGTCGTCGCTGGCCATTCATGCGGCCATGGTCGAGGGTCTGGTCGAGGCGGGCCTGCCCGCTGATGCGGTGCAGCTTGTGGCCACGCCGGACCGGGCGGCGGTCGGGGCGCTGCTGACCGGGCTGGAGGGGAACATCGATCTGCTGATCCCGCGCGGCGGCAAGAGTCTGGTGGCGCGTGTTCAGGCCGAGGCCCGTGTGCCGGTGCTCAGCCATCTGGAGGGGATCAACCACACCTATCTGCATGCCGCGGCCGACGCCGACATGGCCCGCGATGTGGTGGTCAACGCCAAGATGCGGCGCGTCTCCGTCTGCGGCGCGACCGAGACGCTGCTGGTGGATCGTGCGGCGGCGGCGAGTCTTTTGCCCATCGTGGCCGAGGCGCTGATCCAGGCTGGCTGCACACTGCGCGGCGATGCTGAGTCGCGAGCGATCCTGCCGGGAATCGAAGAGGCGGAGGCGGCGGACTGGTCCACGGAATACCTCGCCGCCTTCCTGTCGGTTCGCGTGGTCGAGGGCCTGGAGGAGGCGATCGATCACATTCGTCGCCATGGCTCGGGCCATACGGAGGCCATCGTCACCGGGGATGCGGAGGTGGCCGCCGCCTTCCTTAACGCCGTCGACAGCGCCATCGTGGTCTGGAACGCCTCGACCCAGTTTGCAGACGGCGGCGAGTTCGGCTTTGGCGGCGAGATCGGCATTTCGACGTCTCGCCTGCATGCGCGCGGGCCGGTCGGGGCCGAGCAACTGACCAGCTATAAATATGTGGTGCGGGGCGTGGGCCAGATACGCCCTTAAGGCCCGGCCCTGAGTCATGATCCGGTGTTGATGCGTTGCGGTGTGTGTCTGCTGCAACGCAGCGCTATTGTTGCAGATTAATTGCGAATGCATCGCAAATACGTCTTGCGGTGAGAGTTCAGAGTGATATTGCGACCCGATTGCAACTTCACTTTGTCTGGATTCAGCCATGGCCTCCCGCGCCGACACCCTCCGCTCCCTTCTGTTCGCCTCCAGCGCAGCAGGGATGTTGATGGCGGGGCCGGCGATGGCGGCGGGGCCGGACGCGCCTCCGGTCGTCACGGTTGACCCGCAGGAGGCGACCAATCTGGGCGCCATCACAGTCGAAGGCCATACGGTGCGTCGAGAGCCGCAGTCGCCTCGCTTCGTCGCGCCCCTGGTCGATACGCCGCGCGCCGTCACCATCATTCCGCAGCAGATCATCGAACAGACCGCGGCGACCTCGCTGCAAGACATTCTGCGCACCTCGCCGGGCATCACCTTCGGCGCCGGCGAAGGCGGACAACCGCTGGCCGACCGGCCCTTCATCCGGGGGCAGGCCTCGGGCAACAATGTCTTCGTCGACGGCATCCGCGATTCCGGAGGCCAGCAGCGCGAGGTCTTCAATCTGGAGCAGGTCGAGGTCGTGAAGGGCCCTGACTCGGTCTATTCGGGCCGCGGCTCTGGCGGCGGCAGCATCAACCTCGGCTCCAAGGCGCCGAAGCTGACCGACTTCAGCCGCTTCGGCCTGGGCGTCGGCACGGACGGCTATCTGCGCGGCACGATCGACCAGAACTGGAACCTGGGTGAAACCGCCGCCCTGCGCCTGAACCTGATGGGCGCCCAAGGGGACGTGCCCGGCCGCAACGCGGTGGACTATGACAAATGGGGTCTGGGTCTGTCGCTGGCCGCAGGGCTCGGCACGGACACCCACGCCACCTTCAGCTACTACCACCTGGAGTCGAACCAGATGCCCGACTACGGCATCCCCCTGTTCACCAAGATCGGCGTCCGCACGACGGACAGCGGCATTCTGGATGTGCCCTACGACAGCTTCTACGGCCTGACGGCGCGTGACTATCTGACCAATACGGTCGACACCTTCACCTTCAACTTCGAGCATGAGTTCAGCGAAAATCTGTCGATCCGCAACGTCAGCCGGTATTCGCAGACGCTGAACGATTATGTGGTGACCAACCCCGGTGACGGCGGCAACATCACCAATGGCGGCGTGGTCCTGATCGGCGACACCTACTGGATGAAGCGGGGCCTCAAGTCGCGCTGGAACCCGACCGACACCATCGCCAACGTCACGGACCTGACGGGGCGGTTCACGACCGGCGGGGCCGTGCACCGCTTCAACGTCGGGCTGGAATTGTCGCGCGAGGACAACAGCAACGCCGGCTATACGGTCACGACCCTGTCGGGTTCGGCCTGTCCGGCGCCGATGACCGGCTTCGACTGCACACCGCTGTATGCGCCGAACCCCTCCGATCCCTGGACCGGGACCATCACCAAGGGTCTGATCAGCGACAGCACGACCGACACCATCGGCCTGTATGCTCAGGACTCGATCTCGTTTGGTGAGCGCTGGGTCCTGAATCTGGGCCTGCGGTATGACGACTATTCCGTCGAGGGGACCAATGCATCCGGCACGACGGCGGCGCCGATCTACACCGCCGTGGGCGGCGACTGGGACTTCCTGAACTATCAGGTCGGTCTGGTTTACAAGCCGAGCGCCAACTCCAGCGTCTATCTGTCCTACGCCACCTCGGCGACGCCGCCGACCATTTCGGCGGGCGACCAGAACACGGGTTCGGGCACGGGCACGGGCAATCTGCTCACCACCTTGCTGGACCCGGAAGAGACCACCAGCTGGGAAATCGGCGCCAAGGCCAATCTGTTCGGCGACCGTCTGGCGGTGTCGGGCGCGGCCTTCATGCTGAAGCGCGAGAACGCCCAGATCCAGGTGTCGCCGGGCGTTTACGAACAGGCGGGCGAGGCCGAGGTCCAAGGCATTGAGCTGGGCGTGTCCGGCAACATCACTCGCGAATGGCAGGTGTTCGGCGGCTACACCTGGATGGATTCCGAGCTGGTCTCGGGCGCCTACAACAACGTCAACGTCGGCGATCCTTTGGCCAATACGCCGGAGCACAGCTTCAGCCTGTTCTCGACCTATCGCGTGACGCCCAAGCTGAGCCTGGGCGGCGGCGTCTACTATGTCTCCGACAGCTTCGGCGGCAATCAGGGCGGCGCAGGCGGCGGCGGCAACCGCGTCTATGCGCCGGAATACACCCGCGTGGACCTGTTCGCCTCCTATGACATCAACGAGCGGGCGTCGCTGCAGCTCAACGTCCAGAACGCGGGCGATGAGGAATACATCCTGCGCACCAACGGCGTGCACCACGCCGATGTCGCCCCGGCCCGTCAGGCCATTCTGACGCTGAACCTCCGCTACTAGTTCCCAACCGTACGGAATTCGAGTCAGACTGCCGGCCCCGTCGCTCCCCCGACGCCAACCATGACGGGGCCGCTTTCGTTTCAAGGAATCTGGCATGCTGCTGCATATTCCCGGCGTCTTCACCAAGGCTGAGGTCGCCGCCCTGAGGGCGCGGCTGGATGGCGGGCCCTGGGCGGACGGCAATGTCACCTCGGGCCACCAGTCGGCCACCGCCAAGGTCAATCGCCAGCTGCCTGAGGACTCGGTCGAGGCGCGCGAGGTCGGCGCTCTGGTGACGCAGGCGCTGAACGCCAATCCGATGTTCGTCTCAGCCGCCCTGCCGCACACGGTGTTTCCGCCCCTGTTCAACGCCTATGAAGGCGGCGAGCATTTCGGCGTCCATGTCGACAACGCCATCCGCCAGCGGGCGGGGGTGCGCATCCGCAGCGACCTGTCGGCCACCCTGTTTCTGTCGGAACCCGAGGACTACGACGGCGGCGAACTGCTGATCGAGGAGATGTACGGGGCGCAGTCGGTCAAGCTGCCCGCCGGGGATCTGGTGCTGTATCCGTCCAAGAGCCTGCACCGGGTCACGCCGGTGACGCGCGGCAAGCGGGTGGCCAGCTTCTTCTGGCTGCAGAGCCTGATCCGCGACGACGCCGACCGTGAGACCCTGTTCCGCCTCGATGTCGCCATCCAGAGGGTCGGCGCCGACAAGGGGCCGAAGGATGAGGCCGTGCTGGAGCTGACGGCCGTCTATCACAACCTGCTGCGGCGCTGGTCGGAGGTTTAACCGCACCTTCCGCTCATTCCGGCGAAAGCCGGAACCCAGTCCTGTTCAGCTTGACGCTGGTGCTTCAGGATGACGGCCTGCGTCTTTCCCGACGATCCTTCACCCAAAACACTGGGTCCCGGCTTTCGCCGGGATGAGCGGATCAGGGGTGTCTAATACACATCCCGGCGGTAGCGGCCTGCGTCTTTCAGCTCCAGCAGCCGTTCGGCCCCGAGCGCATTCTCCAGCGCCTGATGCACGCCTGAAGCCATGCCTTCCAGACTGCCGCAGACCATGATGACGGCGCCGCGCTCGACCCAGGCGCGCACCTCGTCTGCCTGTTCGGCGATCAGGGTCTGTACGTAACGCCCGTCATCAGCGTCGCGTGAGAAGGCGCGGTCCAGGCGGGTCAGCAGTCCAGAAGCGAGAGCGGCTTGAAGCTCGTCGTCCAAAAGGGCGTCGTGGGCCAGGGTGCGCTCTCCGAACATCAGCCAGGCTCCGCCGTGGGCTGCGCCGTCGCGGGCTTTAAGGTGAGCGCGCAGGCCCGCCAGGCCGGTGCCGTTGCCGATCAGGATCAGGGGTGTCACGGCGTCGGGGCCGTGGAAGCTGCGGTTGGTGCGCATCCGCATGCCGATCTCATCGCCCACGGCCAGACCTTGGGTCAGCCAGCCGGAACCAAGGCCGGGGACGCCGTCGGGGCTGGTCATCAGGCGGATGATGAACTCGGCGCCGCCGTCCGAGGGCAGGGAGGCGACGGAGTATTCGCGTGATGCGGCGGGTTCGCCGCCACGCACAGGCAGGCCGATCTCGGCGATGTCGCCTGCGTCCCAGTCCGGCGTGTGATCGACGGGGACGAAGGCCAGACGCCAGGTCTCGCCGCCGGGGCTGCCGGGGTTCAGATGGGTGCGCTCGGCCAGCCGCCAACGGTCATAGGCGGGCGGGGTCCAGTCGGCCTGGACCGCATGGCCGGTCAGCAGGCCCAACTGATGCTGCCAGTGACGTACGGCGCCGGTGTCGCCGTTGTCGACCTCGACCGTGTCGAACAGGCGGGTCGCGCCGGACTTCGTCAGCCATTGATCGAGAGCACGACCGAAGCCGCAATAGTCGGCATAGGTGCGGTCGCCCAGCGCCAGCAGACCGTAGGCGACGCCGGTCAGGTCCGCAGGCTGGGCCATCTGCTTGCGCATGAACCAGGACATGCTGTCAGGGGCGTCACCCTCGCCGGTGGTGGAGGCGATGATCAGCAATCGCCCTGCGGCCTTGAGGTCGGCGGGTTCCAGATCGCCCAGCAGGGCCACGCGCGCGGGCGTTCCGGCCTGCGACAGGCTGGAGGCGGTCATCCAGGCCAGTTCCTCGGCCAGACCCGTCTGGCTGGCGAAGGCGACCAGAAGGGCGTCGTTGCTGTCTCCGGCAAGGGCGGCGGCCTTGGCCTCGGCGCGGCGTTTGGCCAGGGCGCGCACGGCCACGACGGCGGCGATGGACGAGAGCCACAGGGCGACGGCGACGCCCGCCCACAGCCAGCGGATGGGATCTTCAGTCACGCGGCGCCTTCCTCCAGCATGACGGCGGCGGCCGGAGTGATGATCTCGGTCAAGCCTTCAGGTCCACGCACGGTGAACAGGGCGGCGATGTTCATGGCTTCGGCCCAGGCGGCGCCGTCTTCGGCGCCCATGACGGTCAGGGCGGTGGCGAGGGCGTCGGCGCGAAGGGCGGTGTCGGCGAAGATGCTTACCGAGGCGACGCCGTTGCGGATCGGGCGGCCGGTGCGGCCATCCAGCGTATGGCTGTAGCGCTGGCCGAAGACTTCGAAATGACGCTCCCCGTCGCCCGAGGTGGCGACCGCGATGTCGAACAGGGCCGCCAGTGTGCGGGGGAACGATGCGCCGGGCGCCGTCTCAAGCTCGGTCCACCACGGCAGGCCGTCGGGCTTGACGCCTGCGCCGCGCAGTTCGCCGCCGATCTCGACCAGATGGTGGGTCGCGCCGAGGGTTGTGAGGCGTTCGGAGACCCTGTCCACCGCATGGCCCTTGGCGACGCCCGACAGGTCCAGGCGCATGCCGCCCGGCTGGACCAGACCGCGTCCCTGTTGAACCATGCGCAAGCGGCCCCAGCCGCTGACGGCGAGGGCGGCTTCGATCTCATCGTCCGTGGGCAGGCCAGAGGTGCGAGGGCCGGGCGGGCCGAAGCCCCACAGATCGACGAGGGCGCCCAGCGTCGGATCGACCGCGCCGTCGGTGTCGGCGGCGAGGTTCATCGCCTCGTCCAGAACGGCCCAGAAGGGCTCGGACATGGCCCAGGTCCCGGCGGGCGCATTGTTCCAGCGCGACAGCTCCGACGATGGCTCCCAGTGGCTGAACAGGGCGATGACGCCAGCCAGTTCCTGCTCAATGGCCGCCTGAAACTGCGAACGCGAGGCTTCAAGCGGCGGCGTCAGCCGGACCGACCAGCCCGTGCCCATGGTCTGGCCCGCGAAGTCCCACACCAGATCGGTCGGGGGGCGCGTCGGGCGTCGGCCATGGGTCGGGATCAGGACGCGGGCGCCCGCTCCCGGGAACCGGTCTTCCTGTGTCAGGGCAGCACTTCCATCACAGCGACGTAGGAGGCGCTGGCGGCCACGGTGTCGCCCTGGGCCGGGGTGCGGACCGAGGCGTTCAGCCAGTACATGCCGGCTTCGGGCCAGGTGACGGAGAAGCTTCCATCGGCGCCGGTGACGACCGTGATCTCTTCCGGGGCGTCGCGGTAGCGGGTGCCGCCGCGCGCGATGGTGACTTCGACGCCCGAGGCGGCGACGCTGTCATTGGCCAGTTTGAAGGTGGCTTCCTCGCCCGCCACAAGGTCATTGGGATGGGTGACGGGGATCAGCACCAGGCCGTCGCCTGGGTTGGTGAAGACGCTGTCGGTGGGGGCACCCAGGGTGACGAAGGTCTCGACCCGGCTGGCGGTGCGGGTGGCGACCACGTCGGTGGCGCCCGCAGGCAGGGCGGCCGGGAAGTCGGCGGCCTGGCCGCGCCAGCGCTTGTCTTCGCCATTCTCCTTATAGGTCGCCATCAGGCCGCTGGAGACGTTGGCGACCTTGTAGGTGCCCTGCTGGGTCATGTGCAGGTCGAAGGACGAGCGATAGCGGGCGCGGTTCTGGTTTTCGGCCTGAACGGTCGAGCCGTCGGGCGCGGTGATGACCAGACCGGCCAGGTTCATCGCGGCGTGGTCGGCGATGAAGATGCCGTTCGACATGCCGGCGTCGAAACCGACCCAGGCGTCGGCGCCCGAGAGCACGGTCGAGGTCGGGGCCAGCCAGGCGCGGTGGGCCTGGGCGGAGAGAGGCGCGGCGAGAGCGGCGATGGCCGCCAGCAGGGCGATGGACTTCTTCATGACGGCTTTCCTTTAGCGGGTGACGGTGACGCTGACGGCGCCCAGTTCGGTGGAGCCCGAGGCGCGGGCGGTGTTGGCCGCGCCCCAGCGGAAGGGAACGCGCACGGCCTCGCGTCCGCCCAGTTCGCGGGCGGCCTCGACGACCAGAACATAGTCACCGGCGGCCAGGCCGCTGAGACGTGCGCCGGGGACGGAGACGGTGTGACGGCCGGGGGCCTTGGTCGCGCTGGACACGCCGTCGGCGGGCATGGTCATGGCGCGGCCGCCGCGACGCCACCAGGTGCGCATGTCCTTCAGCCAGTCGCGGCCTTCAGCGACGTTGCCGGTCTCGTACCAGACGGCCAGGGTGCGCACGGCGGTGTTGTCGGGGCGCTCGATCCACACCGCGACATAGGGGCGGTGATAGGCGGCTACGCTGAGACGCGGAACCTCGACAGAGACGTTCAGATCGGCGGCCAGGGCCGGCGTCGCGGCGGCGGCGACAGCGGCGGTCGTGAGGGCGAGGGAGAGCTTCTTCATGACGGTCTCGTCAATGGATGAATATGAGGGCGATGATGACGGGGATCAGTAGGCCGAGGCCCAGCAGGGGCCAGGTCGAGGGGCGCTGGCGGGCGTGCAGCCAGGTCAGGCCGAAGCCTGTGACGGCGAAGATGATGCAGGCGACCGCGAAGATGTCGATGAACCAGAACCAGACCTTGCCGGTGTTGCGGCCCTTGTGCAGGTCGTTGAGGTAGGCGACGACGCCGCGCGTGGTGCGTTCATGCATCGCCTCGCCTGTGGCGCGGTCGATGGTCAGCCAGCCGTCGCCGCCGGGCTCGGTCAGGGCGACATAGACTTCGTCAGGCGTGGTTTCTGTGGCGCGCCCGGCGATGGACACCTTCATCGTGTCGGCGGCCCAGCGGGCGACGGCGTCGGGGACGGGATCGGTGGTCTCTTCCGGCAGGGCGGCCAAGCGCTCCAGCAGGGGGGCGGGCAGGGTCGCGCTCTGTTCCGACACCTGGGGCGTAGCCGGAATGGCGGCGGCGTGGTTCAGGGTGATGCCGGTGACGGCGAACAGGAACAGGCCGATCAGGCTGACCGCGGCCGAGATCCAGTGCCACTGATGCAATTGCTTCAGCCAGAACGACCGACGGGCGTTCATGGCGGCTTTGGGCGCGGCTTTGGGCTTTGCTGGCGGGGCGGCGGGTTGGGTCACCGGCGGTATGTGCCGCGCTTGAGAACCATTTGCAAGTAAAACGACGCCCGGTCACCGCGACAGTCTGACGCCTATGCTCAAGGTGCGCGGCGGGCCGAAGCCGGCGACGCCGCCGCCGGTCTCCGACACCTCGACCTCGGCGTCGAACAGATTGTCGGCGGCGACCCACAGCGTCGTCGCCGGAGAGACAGCCCATTCGGCGCGGACGTCGGCGGTGACGGCGGCGTCCAGAACGCGGCTGTTCAGGTCGTCGTCGAAGCGGCGGCTCTCCCAGCGGACATCGGCGGCCAGGGTCAGGCGGTCGGTCGGCCTCCAGTCAGCACCGGCCACGGCGCTCCAGATCGGGGCCTGGGCGGGACGCAGGCCGGTCAGCTGCGGGGCTGAGGCGCCGCCGTCGACACGAGCGTCTGTCGCCGACAGGGCGCCATGCAGGGTCAGGCTGTCGCTGACGGTGAAGCGCCCGTCGATTTCGACGCCCGTCGCCTCGATCACGCCTGCATTCTGGCGTTGGCGCAGCACGCCGCCTGCCGGGACGAAACCGGCGCGAGGGAAGGTGCCCGGGCCCTCGCCGATGGTGACGTTGACGATGGCGTCCTCAATGCGATTCCAGAAGACGGTGGCGCCCAAGGCGGCGCGGTCGCCAGTCCGGGACCAGCCGGCCTCGACGCCGCTGAGCTGTTCGGGACGCAGCGCGGCGTTGGCCTCGGTCAGGTCGTTGCCGACACGGAAGGGGCGGTGCAGTTCATTGAGCGTCGCGGGCCGGAAGCCGGTGTAGGCCGCTGCGCGCAGGGCCTGGCCTGCGCCGAGGATGGCCGACATGTCGCGGCGCACGCCCAGACGGGCGCTGACCAGGTTGCCCGAGCGGTTGGGGTCGCTTTCGGACAGCAGGACTGCTCCATCCGCCAGATTGGTTTCGATGCGGCGTCCGGCGCTGTTCTCCCAGCGGTCCCAGCGCAGGCCGCCCGCGACCAGCCACAGGCCGTCGGTCCATGAGCCTTCGGCGTAGACGCCCGCGACGGCGGTCTCGCCGCCCGCAACGCGGTGCTTGGTGAAGCCCGCGCCGGTGGGATTGCTGAACCGTTCGTGGGTTTCGCCCTCGGTGAAGCGGGCGTCGGCGCCGACCTCCCATTCCAGGCGTCCGCCGAAGGCCGCGAGGGTCGAGCGCCGCAGCGCCGCGTTCAGGCCCCAGCCGGTGGCGGGCGTCTCATACTGATCGTTGGCGGGCGTCGTGCTGGACCGGTCTGCGCCCACGGAGGCGGAGGTGTTGGCCAGGTCGCTTTCGCGCCGCCAGACCTGAAGCCGCCAGCCCAGGCGGTCGTCTGTCGGCCGCAGGGCGGCGGTGGCGCTGAGGCTGTTTCCGCTGGCGGTGGCGCGCGTTCCGGCCAGGCCCGACCCGCGATCCTCCTCGAACGCCGAGGCGCGCAGGGAGACGACGGCGGGACCGATGGGAACATCGGCGCGAAGGGCGGCGCTCTTCACCTCAAGGTCCATCGGCGTGTCGGCGGCCCCGGCGTCGGCGCCGCGCACCGGCGTATAGCCGTCGCTGGTCTCATAGAGGCCGGAGGCGACCAGATGCACAGGCCCCAGGTCGACGGCGCCCGCGCCCGCCAACCGTCCGCCGCCGCGTTCGGCGACCGAGGCGTCCAGTACAGAACCGCTGTCCCGCTCGCGCAGGGCGATCACGCCGGTCAGGGCGCCCGCGCCGTAAGGACCGGCGCCCGAGCCGCGCACGATGTCCAGCCCCGCCAGCGATTCGGTGGCGGCCTGAGACCAGATCACCCAGCCGCCGAACGGATCGTTCAGCGGCACACCGTCCAGCGTCACCAGGGTGCGTCCGGCGCCCGACGGCGCGATGGCTCTCAACGAAATGCCCTGGGTGGTCGGGTTGGCCGACAGGCTGGTGGTGCGGCGGAACAGGGAGACGGCGGGCACGCTGGCCAGGGCTTCGTCCAGACGCTGGCCCCGGTTCAGGTCGCGGTCGTCCAGACGGATGACAGCGAAGGCCGCCTCGCCCGCGGCGGGGGGAAGCCGGGCGCCGGTGACGATCACTTCGGTCAGGTCGGTGACGGGTTGCGGCGGGGGGGGAGGCAGTTGGAACATGCTGAACTCATCTACTCGCTGGAACAGGCGTCTGGTTCCCGGTCGCAAGGCGGTCGGGACAGGGTCTCAAAGCCGGGTCAGCAGAGCCTCTGCAAACGTCGACAGGGTGTCGTCCCGCGCGCCCATGATCAGGATGCGGTCGCCGGGCCGGGCCAGGGCGATCAGGCGATCGCCGCAGGCTTCGCGCGTGGCGAAAGCCTGAGCCTGACGCCCTGCATGTCGTATACTGTCTGCGATTGCAACGCTTCCGACGCTGCGATCCGTCGTTCCGCCGTAATAGACGGGTTCGGGCATTACCAGGACGTCGTCGGGGCGCATCAGGCCGACGAAGCCTTCCACGAACTCAGTCTTCATCAGCTTCAACGGGCCGTAGCCGTGCGGCTGGAACAGGATCAGCAGCCGGCCGTCGAAGGCGTGCAGCGTCTTCAGCGTGGCGGCGATCTTGTCGGGGTTGTGGGCGAAGTCGTCGATGACGGTGACGCCGTTGGCCGTGCCGACCACCTCCATCCGGCGGCGGATGCCGGCGAAGGTCTCCAGCGCGGCGACCGCTTCGTCGAGGGGCACGCCCATCGCCCGCACCGCCCCCAGCGCCGCCAGGGCGTTGGCGACATTGTGCGCGCCGGGCACGTTCAGCACGACCGGCAAGGTCTCGCCGTCCGCCTCGGTCAAAGTGAAGCTCATACCCGTCGGACGCGGCGTCAGGTCGTGGGCGTTCAGCGTCGCGGCTTCTTCGCCAAGCGCGAAGGTGACGATCTCGACCCCCGCCTTCTCGTCGGCCAGCGTCTGGGCCAAGGCGGCGGTCTCGGGATTGTCGAGGTTGAGCACCGCCGTGCGGGCGCGGCGGGTGAAGCCGCCGAACAGGTCGCGCAACTCCTCCATCGACTTGTGGTCCAGCGAGATGTTGGAGACCACGGCCACGCTCGGATCATAGCGGGCGATGGAGCCGTCGCTTTCATCGACTTCGGACACGAACAGGTCGGCGTCCCCGATCAGGGCGCTGGCGAAGGGGTGGTCGGCGTCGCTGAAATTCTTCATCACCGCCCCGTTCATGACGGTGGGGCGTCGGCCAGACTGATGCAGGATCCAGGCGATCATGCCGGTGATGGTGGACTTGCCGCTGGTGCCCGCCACGCCGATCGAGCTCGGGGCGGCGTTGAACAATTCGCTGAGCAGCTCGGGCCGGGTCTTGATGGTTGCGCCGATGCGTCTGGCCGCGCCGATGTCGGGCACAGTGTCCTCGACGGCGCCGGTGGCGATCACGATCTGATCGGCCCGCGTCACGCCTGAGCCGTCCTGAGGGTGCAGGGTCACGCCGTGCGCTTCCAGCCAGGCGAATTTCTCGGGCGTTCGGCCTTGGTCGCGCGACCGGTCAGAGCCTTCGATACGCCCGCCGCGCGCCTGAACGATCATGGCCAGAGGCAGCATGCCCGACCCGCCGACGCCGCAGAAGAAATAGTCGTCTTGATTCATGTGCGCGAAACCGGGAAGTCTGGGAGGGTCTGACTAGCACGCCGGTCGGACGAAACCACCCGCCCGCCATGGAAAGCGCCTGAATGAAGATCGGCATCGTCAACGCCAGCTCGCGCTTCGACAAGGCGCGCGCCGAAGCCGTCGAAGCCTGGATGGCGGCGCACTATCCGGATCGGTCTGTGGCGGTGGTGTTTCATCCGGCCAGCTTCGGCAAGCACGGCCATTTCGGCGGCGACGACGCCAGCCGCGCCAACGCCTTCGTCGAATACGCCAATGATCCGAGGCTGGACGCCATCTGGTTCGCGCGGGGCGGATACGGCTCTTGCCGCATCGCCGAGGCGGTTCTGCCCCGCCTGACCGAGACGGCGCGCGACAAACGCTATCTGGGCTATTCCGACGCGGGCAGCCTTCTGGCCATGCTCTACAAGGCCGGGTTCCCCCATGTCGCCCACGGGCCGATGGCGTCGGACGCGGTGCGTCATGACGCGACGGCGTGGCGGGCGTTGAACTGGCTGACCAAGGGCGACACGACGTCGTGGGAACCGTCGCTGCACGTTGATCCGCGACCCGCCGTGGCCTTCAATCTCAGTATTCTCGACGCCTTGGTCGGCACGGCGCTGGAGCCGGACCTGGCCGGTCATGTACTGATGCTGGAGGACGTGTCCGAGCCGCTCTATCGCATCGACCGGATGATGTTCCATCTGACGGGGCAGGCTTCGGTCCGTCGGGTGGCGGGCATCCGTCTGGGCCGGGTGTCGAACATTGTGGAGAATGATCCCGACTTCGGCCTGACTGCCGAGGAGATCGTCCGCTACTGGTGTCAGCGGTCCGGAATCGCTTATCTGGGCCCGGCGGAGATTGGTCATGACCCGGACAATCATGTGGTGCCGTTCGGCCGGAGGTGAGCCGGTTCCCCTGATCGGGGAAGTTCATCGACGCAAGCTGCGGATCGTGCCAAAAAGGTTAAGATTCCAGTTACAGCTGGGATCAATGAGACGCGAGGGCGCCGGGGGCGACTGAGCGGAGGGGTCCGGTTCGCGTCGGGGGGCGTGAGCCGGACTTCTTTAACTTCAGCGCCATTTCAGCGTCAGCAACGCTGGCGTTCCGGCGGCTCGCCCGCCATCTTCGATCCCGATGAACCGTCGTCGTCTTCTCACTCGGGCCGCAGGGTTGGCCGTCGTTGCAGGCGGCGCCTGGTGGGCGCGTGAGCAACTGTTCTGGCCGGCGCCGCAGATGGCGTTCGGTGGGGATGGCGCGAGCGGATGGGCCGCCTATGATCCTGTTCTGGGCGTGCCGACGCTGGACGTCGTCATCGACGGGCATGAGGTCACCGCCCTGGTCGACACCGGCGCGCAAGTGTCCGTCGTGGACAATGCCTGGTTCCAGACTCTGCCCGAGCGCTCCCATTCCCTGTTCGACATGCCGATCCTGGCGCATGGCGTCGGCGGCGGAACGCAGATGGGGCGCGGCGCGTCGCTGGATCTGACGGCGCAGGGGCTGAGCATCAGCGGGCTGCGGGCCGCAGTCATGGATCTGGGCGAACTGGCCGCGGGTCCGTTAGAGCGCCCTCTGATTCTGGGCCGGGACATGCTGGCGCGGGGGATTCTGGAGATCGACGGCGAGAACAGGCGCACGCGCCTGCATGCGCCGGAGCGGTTCGCTGCGGGCGATGATCTGGCGATGACGCCGACGCATCGCGCCTCAGGGGCGCTGGTTGCGGGGATCGAGGTCGAGGGCGTGGCCGCGACCGGGGTGATCGACACGGGCGCGGCGTCGCTGTTGAGCCTGTCGCAGAGGGCGGCGGACAGGGCGGGCCTGCTGGACGGCCGTCCGCAATCCGGGACGCGCAGCCTGGTGCTGGGCGGCGCCGTGGAGGGCCGCACGGTCGAGGCCCGCACCGTCGCCTTCGCTGACCAGCTGCACAGCCGGGTCAAGGTCGGGGTGTTCGAAGCCTCGCGCTGGCCCAATGCGCCCGAGGCCCTGATCGGCATGGCCGCCTTCGCAGGGCGCCGGGCGGCGGTGGACATCGGCGGCGGGCGGTTGCTGATCTCTCGCATGCTGGACCTGACCATCGGCGACTAGCCTCAAGCGGGCAGGGCCACCGCCTTCATCGATACTGTCGTGTCGGCCAGAAGGGCGGCATCCACCGGTGTGGCCTTGGCGATCAGCTGGCGTCCGCCCATGAACTCAGCGGGCGCATTGACGGCCTCCACACAGACGATGTGGTCGCCCTTGAGGTGGAAGACGGCGAAACCGGGCGTTTCGGCGCCGCTGTCGGCCCTGTTGTCGGGCTGGCCGCGCACCACCTGGCGGTCGGCGCCGTCAGGCAGGCCCGCGATCTGCAGCTTGAGGTCATACTGGTCGGACCAGAACCACGGAATCTCCGGCGTCGGCGGGTTGCGGCCGGTGATGGCGGCGGCGGCCTGCTTGGCCTGTTCCAGCGCGTTGGGCACGCTTTCCAGCCGGTGATGCAGGTCGCCCAGCGCGGGCAGAGGGCGGTGGGAGACATCGCCGATGGCCCAGATGGCGGGGTCGGAGGTGCGGGCGGTTTCATCCACGACCACGCCGTTGGCGCAGGTCAGACCGGCCGTCGCGGCCAGGGCGTCGCAGGCCAGGGCGCCGACGCCGACGAGGATGGCGTCGGCCTCGATCAGCCTTCCGTCAGCCAGCCGAACACCTGTGTCTTCAAAGCCCGAGACCTCGGCGTTGGTCAGGATCTCGACCCCGTGTGCGTGGTGATACGCCGTGAAGAAGGTCGATAGGGTCTGCGACGCGACGCGGGCCAGAACCCGGTCCATCCGCTCGATGACCACGGCCTCGGCGCCCAGGGCGCGGGCCGAGGCCGCCGCCTCCAGTCCGACATAGCCGCCGCCGACGATGGCCAGGCGCCGCCCCGGCCCCACCGCCGCCTTGAGCTTTTCGGCGTCGGCCAGGGTGCGCAGCTCCAGCAGGTCGGGACGGTCCGCGCCGGGCAGGGGTAGTTTGCGCGCCGTCGAGCCGGTGGCCAGGATCAGGGCGTCGTAAGATTCAACCGTTCCATCGGCGAAAACGACGGTCTTGTCGGCGGCGTTTATCGCGGTGGCGATGGCGCCGAGGCGCAATTCGATCTGCTGTTCGACGTAAAAACTCTCGGGCCGCAGCAGCAGGTCCTCAAGATCGGCCTCGCCCTTGAGCCAGGCTTTGGACAGGGGCGGGCGCTGATAGGGCGGGGCGAGCTCTTCTCCGGCCAGTATGACAGGGCCTTCGTGCCCGTATTGCCGCAACAGCGCCGCCGCCGTGCCGCCCGCGTGACCCGCGCCGATGATCAGAATCTTGCTCATGGAAAAGGCATAGAGGGGCGAGTGGCAGGTGGCGAGTAGCGAGCGGGGAAATCAAAAACACAGTCCACTGAGTCCGTTGCGTCGCGCTGCGGCGGGTGAGCGGACAGTGTTTCAGACGTCTGCGTCAGATGCGGTCGGGGGCTGTGGAGGCGCACGTCCATTTTCCTCCCCATGCAATGGGGAGGTGAGGTTGCTTCTGCTTCTTCTTGACTGTTCCATTGTTACAGCATAGTGGAACAAAAATGAGTGCCGACGCCGCCAAGACCGCCCTGATGGACGCCCTGCTTTCGTTGCAAACGCGCGAGGAGGCGGAGGCGTTTCTGTCGGACCTGTGCACGCCCGCCGAACTGCGCGCCTTCGCCGAGCGGTGGCAGGTGGCGCGGCTGTTGGACGGCGGGGACAAGACCTATCGCGAGATCGCGGTCGAAGCCTCGGCCAGCCCGACCACCGTCGTGCGCGTCGCGCGCTCCCTGAAAGACATGCCGCACCAGGGCTATCGCCTGGTGCTGGATCGACTGAAAGCCTGAGTAGAGATCATGAGCACCGTGCAAGGGCGGCTTCGCATCGCCGTCCAGAAATCCGGCCGTCTGTCGGAACGCAGCCTCGACCTGGTCCGCGACGCGGGCCTGCGGGTCATCAAGGGCAACAATGACCTGCTGTATCGGGTGGAGAACTATCCGATCGACCTGCTGCGGGTGCGCGACGACGACATCCCCACCTTCGTGGCGGACGGGGTCTGCGACTTAGGGATAGTCGGCGAGAATGTTCTGGAGGAGGTCAGGAACGGCGGACCCAATCCCGAGGTGGTCATGGCGCTGGGATTCGGCCGCTGCACGCTGAAGATCGCTGTGCCGCCCAGCCTTTCTTATGACAGCCCCAGGTCTCTGGAGGGTCTGCGCATCGCCACTTCCTATCCCAGGATCCTGAATCGCTTTCTGGCGGACAACGGCGTCGCCGCCGACATCGTCACCATGCAGGGCGCCGTCGAAGTGGCGCCGCGGCTGAAGCTGGCCGCCGCCATCTGTGATCTGGTCTCGACCGGCGCGACGCTGGAGGCCAACGGCCTGGCGGCCAAGGAGACGGTGCTGGACAGTCAGGCCGTGCTGGTCAAGGCGCCGACGCCGCCGGAGCCGGGGCTGCAGCATCTGCTGGACAGCATCATCGAGCGGATGGCCGGCGTGGTGTCCTCGCAGGGGGCCAAATACGTCATGCTGAACGCGCCGCGCTCGGCGCTGGATCAGATCACCGCCATCCTGCCGGGGGCGGGGTCGCCGACGGTCATGCCCCTGTCGGGCCGGGACGACGCCGTGGCCGTCCACGCCGTCTGTCAGGAGGCGGTCTTCTGGGAGACGCTGGAGAAGCTGAAGGCGGCGGGCGCCTCGGCCATTCTGGTCCTGCCTATCGAGAAGATGATGTGATGAAACGGTTCGACTGGAACGCTCTGGACGCTGCGGGCCGCAGCGAAGCCCTGGCCCGTCCGCGCCAACGGACCGAGGCGCGGGTCACGGATGCGGTGCGCGAGATTCTGGACGACGTGCGTGCGCGCGGCGGACAGGCCGTCACCGACTGGAGCGTCAAGCTGGACGGCGCCCCGCCCCGGCGTCTGGCTTTGACGGCGGATGTGGTGGCTGAGGCGCGGGGCGCCCTGGCCCCCGCCGACGCCCGCGCCATCCGCATCGCCGCCGAGAACATCCGCATCTTCCATGAGGCGACGCGGCCAGAGGATTCGCCTTGGGTCGAGATCACGCCGGGCGTGCGTTCACGCCTGGCCTGGCGGCCTCTGGCGTCGGCGGGTCTGTATGCGCCCGGCGGGACGGCGCCGCTGTTTTCGTCGCTGCTGATGCTGGCCATTCCGGCGGCTGTGGCGGGGGTCGGGCGGCGCGTGGCCGTGACCCCGCCGTCGAAGTCGGGGGTTGCGCACCCGGCCATGATCTTCGCCGCCGCCGAGGCCGGGCTGGAGGATCTGTGGCTGATCGGCGGGGCGCAGGCGATCGCGGCCCTGACCTATGGTGCGGAACTGGACGACGGGGTCATCGAACCGGTCGGCAAGCTGTTCGGCCCCGGCAACGCCTGGGTGGCCGAGGCCAAGAAGCAGGCTTCGGCCGAGGCGGGCGGTCCCGCCGTCGACATGCCCGCCGGGCCGTCTGAACTGCTGGTCATCGCCGACCGCCGGTCCGATCCCGTGCTGGCCGCCGCCGACCTGTTGAGCCAGGCGGAACACGACGCCGACGCCCAGGTGATTCTGGTCAGCGACAGCGCCCGGGTGATTGACGAAGTTCTGGCCGAGGTGGAGGATCAACTTCAGACCCTGCCGCGCGCCGACATCGCCCGCGCCAGTCTGGCCGAGGGCCGCGCCATCCGCGTCGCCGATCTGGACACGGCCTGCGCCGTCGCCAACGCCTATGGCCCCGAACACCTGGCCCTCCACACCGAGGACGCCGAGACGCGCGTGGACAAGATCACCGCTGCGGGCGCGGTCTTCGTCGGCGCCTGGGCCGCCGAGACCCTGGGCGACTACGCCGCCGGGCCGAGCCACGTCCTGCCGACTGACGGGGCGGCGAAGACGTTGGGCGGGGTGACGACCGCCAGCTTCATGACCTGCATGTCGGTGCAGTCGGTGAGCGAAAAGGGCGCGGCGGCGCTGGCGCCGATCGCGGCGCGTCTGGCGCGGCTGGAGGGGCTGGAAGCCCACGCGCGGGCGGCGGACCTGAGGAGCGGGGCATGAGGACGATGGATGGAAAGGGAGGAGGCTGTGTTTAACCTGCCTGCACCCTTCCCTCCGCTGGTTTCCGGCGGCGAGGGGCTGGACCGCTATCCCGCCGCGCCTGCTGCGCTGGCCGTGCGGATGGCGGAAATTTACGGCGTCGCCAGCGACCATGTGGTGCCGGTGCGCGGCCTGACCCATGGGCTGGAGCTGGTCTTCCGCCTGGCGGCGTACGATGGACAATCGGTCCAGGCGCCGGACGCCCAACCCTATCAGGGACTGGCTGGACTCTATGCCACGCCGGCGGCGGGAGCTGAGACCGGCGCCGTCATCCTGCGCGCGCTGGGCTCGGCCGAAGCGGTCGCCGAGATGGCCGAGCGGGTCGCGCCGGCCCTGCTGGTCATCGACGAAGGGATGGTCGAGTTCGCCGATGCGCCGTCCGCCGCCGCCGTGGTCGCTGAACACGCCAATCTGATCGTGCTGCGCAGCCTGTCGCTGGCCTATGGGCTGGCGGGGGCGCGGGTCGGGGCGGCGCTGGGTCAGCCGCAGACGTTGGCGCGTCTGGCTTCGGTGCTGGAGCCCTACGCCTTGCCCGAGGTCAGCGTGCGGCTGGCGCTGCAGGCGCTGGATCCGTCGCGGATGATGGAGAGCGCCGAACGCATCGCCGCCGTGGGGCGCGAGCGCCAGCGTCTGGCAAAGGCCATCGGGCGCGAGATGACGGTCGAGGCGGGCGTCGGTCCCGTGCTGTTGGTGCGCCCGGCCGATCCTGCCGCAGTCGCCACCGCCCTGATCCGGTTCGGGGTCGCGGTCGAACAGACAGGCGAGCGGCTGCGTCTGCCGGTCTCGTCGCGGGTGGAGGTCAACGACCGGCTGCTGGCGGCGCTGGGTCTGGGGACGGTCGGCGCACGGCCTCACCGCACCGGCCAGTCCGTGCGAGACACCAAGGAGACCCGCATCGTCTGCGCCGTCGATCTGGACAGCGTCGGGCCGGTCAGCCTGCACACCGGCGTCGGCTTCTTCGACCACATGCTGGAGCAGGTGGCGGCGCATGGCGGATTCTCCATTCGTCTGGCCTGCGAAGGCGATCTGCACACCGATCCGCACCACACGCTGGAGGACTGCGCCATCGCCCTGGGGCAGGCGCTGAAACAGGCGCTGGGCGAGCGGCGCGGCATCGCCCGCTACGGCTTCGTCGTGCCGATGGACGAGGCCAATGCGTCGGTGTCCATCGACCTGTCGGGCCGTCCCTATCCCGTGTTCGAGGGGACGTTCGCCACGCCCTTCATCGGCGAATACCGCACCGACATGACCGCCCACGTCTTCCGATCCCTGGCCGAAGCCATGGGCGCCGCCATCCACATCAAGGTCACCGGCGACGACGACCACCACAAGACCGAGGCGGTCTACAAGGCGTTCGGGCGGGCGTTGAGGCAGGCGATCCGCGTCGAAGGCGATGTGGTGCCGAGCACCAAGGGGGTGCTGTGATGATGCGGACCTGTTCCTCCCCCATCGGGGGAGGGGGACCATCCGCAGGATGGTGGAGGGGGCTGGCCGCAGGCGCGCTCCCTGGAGCAGATGTCTTCGCTGTCGGTCTTCACACGCTGAGCGTGCCGCCAGCCCCCTCCACCGCCTTGCAGGCGGTCCCCCTCCCCCGAGGGGGGAGGAATGGGAGGGTCAGATGACCGTGACCGTCCTGTCCTATGGCGCGGGCAATGTCGCGTCGGTGCAGTTCGCGCTGGAGCGGCTGGGCGCGTCGGTGCGGCTGACCAGCTGCCCGGACGATGTGGCCGAGGCCGAGCGGCTGATCCTGCCCGGGGTCGGGGCCGCAGGCTATGCCATGGAGCGGCTGGACGCGCTGGGCCTGACCGAGGCGATCGGGGCGTTTCCGCGACCCTTGCTGGGCGTCTGTCTGGGCCAGCAGCTGCTGTTCGAGGCCAGCGCCGAGGGGGCTGGCGTGCGGACGCTGGGGCTGATCCCCGGACAGGTGGAGCGCTTCGACATCGACCCCGCCCTGCCGGTGCCGCACATGGGTTGGTCGCGGCTGACCAAGGTGCGCGACGATCCGCTGCTGGAGGGCGTCGAGGACGGCGACTGGGCCTATTTCGTGCACAGCTTCGTCTGCCCCGACGGCCCAGCCACCCTGGCCCGCGCCGACTATGGCGGTGTCGTTCCGGCGGTGGTCCGCAGCGGAAACCGCTGGGGCTGCCAATTCCACCCCGAACGTTCGGCGAAGGCCGGCGCCCGCATCCTGAAGAATTTCCTGGGTCTCAGCGCATGATCATCTATCCCGCCATCGATCTGAGGGACGGCGTGGCCGTGCGGCTGATGCATGGGCGCTTCGACCAGGTCACCGCCTATGACGACAATCCGGCGGCGCGGCTGGCGGGCTTCGTCGCCTCGGGCGCGCGCTGGGCCCATGTGGTCGATCTGGACGGGGCCGAAGCGGGCCGGGCGATGCAGCACGGCCTGATCGGCGAACTGGCCGGGGCCATCGACATCCGCATCCAGACCGGCGGCGGCGTGCGCTCGGCGGACGACATCCAGGCGTTTCTGGACGCCGGGGTCAGCCGCGTCGTCGTCGGTTCTCTGGCGGTCAGCGACCCGGGGCGGGTGAACGACTGGCTGGCGCGGTTCGGGCCGGAAAGCCTGACTTTGGCCATCGACGTGCGCGCCGACGGCGAGCGTTGGGTTCCGGCGCTGAAGGGCTGGACCCAGGCGGCCGACATCGATCTGTGGACCGCGCTGGACCGCTACGCGGTCGGGGAGGCGAAGCACCTGCTGGTCACGGACGTGGGCCGCGACGGGGCGCTGACCGGGCCTAATCTGGAGCTTCTGGCCGAGATCATGCTGCGTCGGCCCGACCTGAAGGTGCAGGCGTCGGGCGGGGTGGCGACGGTCGAAGATCTGCAGGCGGTGCGGGCCATGGGCTGCGACGGCGCCATCGTCGGACGGGCCATCTATGAGGGGCGGTTCACCGTCGCCGAAGCCCTGGCCGTGGCGCGATGACCGGGACACTTTTCATGAGAGCGGTCAAATGACCGCTCGGCGCATCATCCCCTGCCTGGACGTCAAGGACGGGCGGGTGGTCAAGGGCGTGCGGTTCGAGAACCACCGCGATATGGGCGACGCCTCGGAGCTGGCCGCGCGTTACCGCGACGAGGGGGCCGATGAGCTGGTCTTCTACGACATCACCGCCAGTCCGCAGGGACGGACGCTGGACTATGGCTGGGTGCGCGACATCGCGCGGTTGCTGGACATCCCCTTCTGCGTGGCGGGCGGCATCCGCAGCGTGGAGCAGGCGGCGCGGTGTCTGGACCACGGGGCCGACAAGGTCTCGGTCAACTCCCCGGCGCTGGAGCGGCCCGAGCTGATCGGCGAACTGTCCGACCGCTTCGGCGCCCAATGCGTCGTCGTCGGTGTCGATTCACGGCGTCAGGGCGAGGACTGGGTGGTGCATCAATACACCGGCGATCCGACCGCCATGCGCGGCGCGGGACGGCGGACGCTGGACTGGATCGTCGACGCGCAGGCGCTCGGAGCGGGCGAGATCGTGCTGAACTGCATGGACGAGGACGGGGTGAAGCGCGGCTATGACATCGCCCAGCTGCAGGCGGCGCGTTCGCGGTTGACCATTCCGTTGGTGGCGTCGGGCGGGGCGGGTGCGGCCGAGCATTTCCGCACGGTGTTTGAACAGGCCGATGTGTCGGGCGCGCTGGCGGCCAGCGTGTTTCATACCGGGGTTCTGGCCATTCCCGATCTGAAGACCGGACTGGCCCGTGACGGCATTGAGGTGAGGTTATGATCGACCCTTCCGCTCTCGACTTCGACAAGTCCGGCGGGCTGATCCCTGTGGTGGTGCAGGATGCGGCGACGCTGCAGGTGCTGACGCTGGCCTATATGGATCGGGCGGCGCTGGATGAGACCATCGCCTCGGGAGAAGCCACCTTCTTCTCGCGATCGCGCGGCGGGCGGTGGCGCAAGGGGGAGACCTCGGGCGACCGGCTGCATGTCGTCTCGATCACGCCCGACTGCGACGGTGACGCCCTGGTGCTGAAGGTGCGGCCGGTCGGAAACGCCTGCCATCTGAACCGCATCAGCTGTTTCGGCGAGGAGGATGCGCCGGGGCTGGGACGGCTGGCGCGACTGGAGCAGACGATCGCCGTGCGCGCCGCCGCCGATCCGTCCGAAAGCTGGACCGCCCGCCTGTTGGCCCAGGGGGTCAAGCGCGTGGCCCAGAAGGTGGGGGAGGAGGGCGTAGAGACGGCGTTGGCGGGCGTCGCCGGACCGGATTCGGAACTGAACAGCGAGGCTGCGGATTTGATCTATCACCTGCTGGTCCTGCTGCATGCGCGCGGACTGACTTTGCAGGACGTGCTGGACGTGCTGGCCGAGCGAGCTAAACCGACCAGATGAGGTCTTCACCCTGAAGGCGTTCAACGAGGAAGGACGCGCAGATGACGGCGTTAGTGTTGTTCGGCGGCGGTGGCGATCTGGCCGTGCGGATGCTGCTGCCGTCGCTCTACTTCCTCGAACACGACGGGCTTCTGCCTGAGGGGCTGAAGATCATCGGGGCGGCCCGCACGCTCGAGGACCGCGCCGCCTATCTGGACCGCATCCGTCCCTCGATCGAGACCAAGGCCCGCGCCGACGACGCCTGGTCGGACGCGGTGTGGAAGACGCTGAGCGGCCGCATTGATTACATGGCGCTGGACGCCACTGATCCTGACAGTCTGAAGCCGTTGAAGGCGGCGGTCGGAGACGCGCCGGTCACATCCTTCCTGGCGGTGTCGCCCTCGCTCTACGCCCGCATCGTCACGGCCATGAAGGCGGCGGGGCTGGCGGGGACCGAGGACCGGGTGGTGCTGGAGAAACCTGTCGGGCGCGACCTGAAATCCTTCCTCGAAATCGACGACGCCGTGGCCCACGCCTTCCCCGAAAACCAGGTGTTCCGCATCGACCACTATCTGGGCAAGGAGACGGTCCAGAACCTGATCGCCCTGCGTTTCGGCAACGCCATCTTCGAACCGCTGTGGAACAATCTGACGGTCGATCATGTGCAGATCACGGTGGGCGAGACGGTCGGCGTCGGCGACCGCTGGCCCTACTACGACGAGTACGGCGCCCTGAAGGACATGCTGCAGAACCACATGCTGCAGCTGCTGTGTCTGGTGGCCATGGAGCCGCCCAGCGACCTCGACCCTGACTCGGTGCGCAATGAGAAGGTCAAGGTGCTGCGGTCGCTTCGCCGCATCACGCCGGAGGAGGTCGACCGCGTCACCGTGCGCGGCCAGTACGGCGTTGGAACGGTCGAGGGGCAGGCGGTCGAATCCTACGACCAGGAACGCGGCCAGCCGTCGGATACGGAGACCTTTGTCGCCATCCGCGCCGATATCGACAACTGGCGCTGGGCGGGCGTGCCCTTCTTCATGCGGACGGGCAAGCGCCTGCCGGAGAAGCGCACCGAGATCGTCATCCAGTTCAAGCCGGTGCCCCACTCCATCTTCGGCCACGGAGAGCGGGGCGACATCTACGACAACCGCCTGGTCATCGCGCTGCAACCCGAGGAGGACATCTCCCTGTCGGTGATGAACAAGAAACCAGGGCTGGATCAGAGGATGCAGTTGCAGCCGATTCAGATGTCGCTGTCTTGGGGCGTGAACGGCAAGGACGCCGCGCCGCGCCGCCGCATCGCCTATGAGCGGTTGCTGCTGGACGCCCTGAACGGCGACTCCACCCTGTTCGTGCGCCGCGACGAGGCCGAGGCGGCGTGGAAATGGGTCGATGAAATCTCCGAGGTCTGGGCGGACGAAGGCGTGGCGCCGATCGATTATCCCGCCGGAACCTGGGGGCCTGAGGCGGCGGATGTTCTGCTGGCGCGGACAGGGCGGGAATGGAATGTGCGCGATGAGTAGGAATGGGCGATTTCCTTCTCCCCTCGGGGGAGAAGGTGGGCGGCGGAGCCGCCCGGATGAGGGGGCTGGTTCGGTTCGCAGAATGTCGGGTGATGAGCGACGGGCAGGCGGCCCCCTCATCCGTCACGCTCCGCGCGCCACCTTCTCCCCCGAGGGGAGAAGGAGAATGCGGTCATGACCGAGCCCTTGATCCAAACCTTTCCCGCCGAACAGGATTGGGCGATGTGGTGCGCCGCACGATTGTCGGAGGCTCTGTCAGAGGGCTTGAGGGATCCTGCTCAGGATGGTTGGGCGGTGTTTGCGGGAGCGGGCGGATCGACGCCTGAACCCATTTATCGTCGGCTGGCCACCATGCGGTCGGTCGCAGACTGGCAGCATACTTTTGTGACCTTGGTCGATGAGCGATATGTGCCGGAAACATCGCCGGACTCGAACGCGGCGCTCATCAAGAAGACCTTGATGACAGGCGATGCGCGACAGGCCGAGTTTCTGCCGCTGTACCGCCCGGCTGTGACGGTTGATCGCGCCGCCGCTGTGGCGGCCCATCAACTGGATGTCGAGCTTGAGAGCCGCCGCCTCGACGCCGTTCTTCTCGGAATGGGTGACGACGGCCACATCTGTTCGATGTTTCCTGAAAGCCCCACGTTGAAGACGCTGCTCACGCCCGACCTGAAACGCACCGTTCTGGGTGTGCCGCCGGGGCGTGACGGGGCGGCGCCGCCGCAGGAGCGCCTGTCGCTGAATCTGCCATGGTTGATCGGCGCCCGCCGTGTCGTCCTGGCGATCACCGGCGCTCGAAAACGCGCTGTGTTGGAGCGGGAAGCTGCCGGCGATCCGCGTGTTCAGCCTGTCGCGGCCCTGATCGCGGCGCATGTTCCGCTGGAGATCGCGTGGGTGGAGAAAATCTGATGGCCAAACTCAACCCTGTCGTAGCCGAGGTCACCGCCCGCATCATCGAACGCAGCCGCACGACCCGCGCCGATTATCTGCGCCGCATGGACGCCGCGCGTGACAGCGGCGCCGGACGGGCCAAGCTGAGCTGCGCCAACTGGGCGCATGCGTTCGCCGGTCAGAGCGTGGCCGACAAGCTGACGGCCATGACCGGCGCCCAGCCCAATCTGGGCATCGTCACCGCCTACAACGACATGCTGTCGGCGCATCAGCCGTTTGAGCGCTTTCCAGCCGTGGTGCGCGAGGCGGTGCGTGAAGTCGGGGCCACGGCCCAGGTGGCGGGCGGAACCCCGGCCATGTGCGACGGCGTCACGCAAGGACGGCCCGGCATGGAGTTGAGCCTGTTCAGCCGCGACGTCATCGCCATGTCGACCGGCGTGGCCCTGACCCACGACGCCTTCGACGCCGCCATGATGCTGGGCGTGTGCGACAAGATCGTGCCGGGTCTGTTCATGGGGGCGCTGGCCTTTGGCCATCTGCCGGTGGTGTTCGCGCCTGCGGGACCGATGCCGAGCGGCATTCCCAACGCCGAGAAGGCGCGGGTGAGGGGGCTGTATGCGCAGGGGCAGATCGATCGCGCCGAACTGTTGAAAAGCGAGATCGCCTCCTATCATTCGCCCGGCACCTGCACCTTTTACGGCACGGCCAACTCCAATCAGATGATGATGGAGATTGCGGGCCTGCACATGCCCTCGACGGCCTTCGTCCATCCCGACACCGGCCTGCGCGACGCCCTGACGGCGGCGGCGGCGCAAAGGGCGGTCGAACTGGCGCGGACGGGCCAGGGGCGGATGGCCGACGTCGTTTCGGAGAAGACCATTGTCAACATGATCGTCGCCCTGTTGGCCACCGGCGGATCGACCAATCACGCCATCCATCTGGTCGCCATGGCGCGGGCGGCGGGGGTGCTGATCGACTGGACCGACATGGATCAGTTGTCGTCGGTGACGCCGCTGCTGGCGCGGGTCTATCCCAACGGCTCGGCGGATGTGAACGCCTTCCAGGCGGCGGGCGGTGTGGCCTTCGTGACGCGCGAGCTGGCGCAGGCGGGCCATCTGCACGCCGATGTGACCACCATCATGGGCCCTCCTGGAGAAAGCGGGGGTATCGAAGCCTATTTCCAGGAGCCCATGCTGGTCGATGGCGAACTGGTCTGGCGCGATGGCGTGGCTGAAAGTCTGGACCGCGACATCCTGCGCCCCGTTTCCGATCCCTTCGACCATGAGGGGGGCTTGCGTTTGGTGCAGGGCGACCTGGGCCGGGCCGTCATCAAGATCTCCGCGGTCAAACCCGAGCACCGCATCGTTGAGGCGCCCGCCGCCGTGTTCGAGACGCAGGAGGACGCTCTGCAAGCTTTCAAGGCTGGCGAACTGGACCGCGACGTGGTGGTCGTCCTGCGTTTTCAGGGACCGCGCGCCAACGGCATGCCGGAACTGCACAGTCTGTCGCCTGCGCTGGGCGTGCTTCTGGACAAGGGGTTCAAGGTCGCCTTCGTCACGGACGGCCGCATGTCCGGCGCCAGCGGCAAGACGCCCGCCGCCATCCACGTCTCGCCCGAGGCCCTGGCCGGGGGCTGGTTGGCGCGGGTGCGCGACGGCGACGTCATCCGTCTGGATCCCGAAGCGGGCGTGCTGACCACGGTCGGCGTCGCCGATCTGGCGGAGCGCCCGGCGGCCCAGCGTTCGACCGCCCATGCGGAGGGCTCGACCTGGGGCTATGGGCGCGAACTGTTCGGAGCCTTCCGCCATCTGGTCGGGGCGGCGGAGGAGGGGGCCTCTGTCCTGTTCCAGTTGCCGACGGGGCAGACGCCGCACACGGACACCCCGCCCGACCCCAATGTGCAGGACCGCGCGGTGGACGCCTGATGACCCGAACGACAGACACCCGCATCTTGCTGGTCGGCGACGTCGGCGGCACCAACGCCCGCTTCGCCCTGGCGACGATGGCCGACGGCAAGATCACACTGGACCGTCATCAGAGCTTTCCCGCCGCCGAGCAGCCGACGTTTCTGGGGGCTGTAGAGGCTTATCTTGACGGTTGCGAGGTCAGGCCCACGGGCGGCGTTCTGGCCGTGGCCGGGCCGATCACGGCGGGCGTGGTCGACATGACCAATTCGCCCTGGCGGATATCTGAAGACGAACTGTCGACCCTGGGCCTGGCGCCCGCGCGGCTGATCAACGACTTCGTGGCCCAGGCCTGGGGCGCGACGGTGGCGCCGCGCGATCAGCTGGCCTCTCTGGGCGGACCGGAGGAGGGCGATCCCCATGCGGCCATCGCTGTGCTGGGCCCCGGCACAGGCTTTGGCGTTTCCGCCATCATCCGCGACGAGAATGGGCGCGAACTGGCCATGCCCAGCGAGGGCGGCCACGCCTGTTTCGCACCGGGCGATCCCATTGAGGACGAGATCCTGCGCATCCTGCGTCGCCGCTATGAGCGGGTGTCGATCGAGCGGCTGATCTGCGGGCCGGGCCTGCTCAACATGCACAGGGCCCTGGCCGAGATTGACGGGCGCGAGACCCACATCGACGATCCCGCCCAGATCACGGCCCAGGCGATGGAGGACCCGCGCGGGCCGTGCGGCGCCACCCTGGCCCGGTTCTGCGCCATATTGGGCGCTGTGGCGGGGGACATCGCCCTGACCACCGGCGCACGCGGCGGCGTCTATGTGGCGGGGGGCATCGCGCCGCGCATCCTGCCTTTCCTGCAGGCCAGCCCGTTCCGTGAACGGTTCGAGCGCAAGGGGCGGTATCAGGACTATATGGCGGCCATCCCGACGCATGTGGTTCTGGACAAGCAGGCGGCGCTTCTGGGGGCGGCGCGTGTGGCCTTTGCGGAGCGCGCGGCAAGCTGAGCTGTTCACGGATGCGTGAACCCTTTGTGATCGGCGGCGTTAAGCTGGTCTCACTGGAGGAAACCGCACCATGCGTAAACTGATCATCGCCGCCGCCGCCGCCTTCGCTTTCGCCGGCCTCGCCGCCTGCGAAAACGCCGCCGAGAAGGAAGCGGGCGCCCAGGCCGACGCCATCGAGGCCAACGCCAATGTCGAAGCGACCCAATTGGAAAACCAGGCTGACGCCGCCACGACCGACGCTGCGGCTGACAGCCTGAACGCCCAGGCCGACGCCGTTCAGGAAAAGGCTGACGAGAAGGCTGACGCCGTTGAAGCCGCGGCCGGCAATATGGATGGCGGCATGACCACGCCGCCCGCCAAGACCAACTAAGCCGACATATCCGCCATCAGGCGGAGTTGACGGACAGGCCCTCGTCGCAGCCGCGGCGGGGGCCTTGTCATTTCAGAGGCGGATCAGTCGATGCAGAGGGTGGCGTCGGCCTTGCCGTCCTCGACGCGGGTGAAGCAGCCGAAGCTCATGTTTGTCTGCTGGCACTGGCCGACGACGGCGGCGCCTTCAGCCGGGACCGCGCCGTTCCCGTCCACGCGGCAGTCGCCCTGGCAGTCGTCGCTGTCGGTGCAGCGCTGGCCGGCGTCGGGATAGGAGATCACGCACTGGACGCTTTGCAGCCGACCGACACGTTTCAGCTTGCCGCCGCGCGCATTACAGGCCGCCTCATTCTCCTGCGTCGAGGACTCCGCCGCCAAGGCAGAGTCGGCCCCATCTGGCAGGGCGGGGATGGATTGCGGCGCCTCGACTTCAGCCAGTTGCGCGGGCGCCGCCGGATCGTTCTGCGGCATGGGCTGGCAGGCGGCCAGGACCAGCGCCGTCAGGGCCGCCAGAGGCAGGGTGATGCGTTTCATGGTATCGCTCCTCAACCGACCCGGCCCTTTTCGAACCCGGTCCAGACGTCGTCGTAGTCCAGTTGCATGGTCGGACTGGATTGCGCCCATTGCGTGGTGCGGATCGGCAGGCGGGTCTCGAACATGAAGGCCAAGGTGTTCTCGATCTTCACCGGCTTCAGGTCGGCGGAGACCGCCTTGTCGTAGGATGCCTGGTCCGGGCCGTGGCCGCTCATGCAGTTGTGCAGCGACGCGCCGCCGGGGGCGAAGCCGCCCTCCTTGGCGTCATACTCGCCATGCACCAGACCCATGAACTCGCTCATGACGTTCCTGTGGAACCACGGCGGGCGGAAGGTGTCCTCGGCCACCATCCAGCGCGGCGGGAAGATGACGAAGTCGGCGTTGGCCGTGCCCGGCGTGTCCGACGGACTGGTCAGGACGGTGAAGATGGAGGGGTCCGGGTGGTCGAAGCTGACCGTGCCGATCGTGTTGAACCGGGCCGTGTCGTATTTGCACGGGGCCAGATTGCCGTGCCAGCCGACAACGTCCAGCGGGCTGTGGTCGAAGGTGGTGGCCCACAGACGCCCGCCGTATTTCTGGATGCATTCGGTTTTGCGGTCCACGTCTTCATAGGCGGCGACCGGCGTCAGGAAGTCGCGCGGATTGGCCAGGCCGTTAGAGCCGATCGGCCCCAGGTCCGGCAGTCGGAAGGCGGCACCATAGTTCTCGCAGACATAGCCCCGGATCGACTCTGACGTCTCGACCCGGAAGCGCACGCCGCGCGGGATGACCACGATTTCGCCGGGGCGGGCGTCGATGCGTCCCATCTCTGTGACAAAGGTCTGTTGTCCCTGCTGCGGGACAATCAGAAGTTCTCCGTCGGCGCAGTAGAAGACTCGGTCGATCATCGACCGGTTGGCGGCGTACAGATGGATGCCCACGCCCGACAGAGCCTCGGCGTCGCCGGTCCCGCCATACGTGACGAGGCCCTCGACCCAGTCGGTCGGCTGCCTCGGCATGGGCAGGGGATCCCAGCGCATCCGGTTCGGCGACGGCGGCGCGTCGTTGAAGGGGCCGGAGCGTACGCGGCCCTCGTCGAACGGCTGATAAGCGGGATGCTGGGCGCTGGGTCGCAGGCGATACAGCCATGAGCGGCGGTTCTCGCTGCGCGGCGCGGTGAAGGCCGTGCCCGACAACTGCTCCGCATACAGACCCATCGGCGCTCGCTGCGGCGAGTTGCGTCCCTCGGGCAGGGCGCCAGGCACGGCCTCGGTGGCGAAATGGTTGCCGAAGCCCGACAGATATTGAGGCGCGTTGGCTCGCGTCATGATGCGTGTCTCCCTTGCAGGAGGTTTAGCGAGGTGTGTCGGGTGCGTCACCTCTGGTCTGGTCGGGCGTCGGTTCTTGCAAGTTTCCCCTGACCTGAAACCGTATGGTGTGAGCGCCGATCCTGTCCTCAGAAGACAGATTTGAACGCCCTGTCGGAAGATTGCCGAGAACGGTTGCGGCCTGTTCACGGGTTGCCGGCGTGTCAGGACGGACAGAGATCAGCTTGCAGCCTTCGAGTGTGACGCCAGCGGTCGGGCGTGGGAGTTGGACACACTCCACCGTGATCCGGGGGTTCGTCATCGGCGTGCTGAACAGAAGAACCAGCGCATCCGGCCAGCGCTGAGATCAGGATCAGACTCCCGATTCGGACGGTCGTCATCATCCTCAGAACCCCTTGGCCCGCGCCAGCCGTTCCGCATGGAACCCGGCGTCCCCCAGCAGTTCGTTCAGCACCCGCACCCGCTTCATGAACAGGCCGACCTCGAACTCGTCGGTCATGCCGACGCCGCCGTGCATCTGCACCGCCTCCTGCACCGCCAGTTCGGCGACGCGGCCGGCCTTGGCCTTGGCGACGGAGACGGCGAGGCCGGCGTCTTCATGTCCGGCGTCGAGCCTTTGCAGGGCGCCGAGGACCGCCGCCCGGGCCAGTTCGATCTCGGTGAACAGATGGGCCGCGCGGTGCTGCAGCGCCTGGAACTCACCGATCAGCTTGCCGAACTGTTTGCGGGTCCGCAGGTAGTCCAGCGTGACCTGAAACGCCTGATCCCCCGCCCCGTTCAGCGACGCCGCCGCACAGGCGCGGCCGACATTCAGGGCGCCTTCCAGAAGCGTATCGCCGCCGTCGACCGCGCCGATGACCGCGTCGGCATCGACCTGGACATCGGTCAGCGTCACGCGGGCGGCGTTGTGGGCATCGACCATGACGGTGCGTTCGATCTCGATCCCCGTCGCCTTCGGATCGACCAGGAAGAGGGTCAGGCCGTTTTCCGTGCGGGCGGCGACGATCAGGGCGTCGGCGACATGGCCGTCCAGAACAAAGCCCTTGGCCCCGTTCAGCTTGAAGCCGTTGCCTGAGCGTTCGGCGGTCGCGGCGATGGCGGCGGGGCGGTGTTTGGCGCCTTCGTCCACGGCCAGCGATAGGATGGCCTCGCCCGCCGCGATGCGGGGCAGCCAGGCGGCCTGCTGGTCCGCTGAGCCGCCGTCGACCAGCACTTTCGCCGACAGCACGCCGGTGCCGAGGAAGGGCGAGGGCGTCAGGGTCCGCCCCAGCGCCTCGGCCACCACGCCGGCCTCGACGGCGCCAAGGCCGGACCCGCCGTGTTCCTCGGGGATGATGACGCCGGCGAAGCCCATCTCGCCGAAGGCCCGCCACAGGTCGCGCGAGACGCCGTCGGCGTCATGGCTGTCGCGCAAGGCCCGCAGATGGGCGATGGGCGCGTTCTCGTTGAGGAAGCCCTCGGCGGCCTCCTTCAGCATGGTCTGCTCGTCGGTCAGGATCAGGGGCATGGGCTCAGGCTCCCGGCAGTTGCAGCAGGTGTTTGGCGATGATGTTCAACTGGACCTCCGAGGTGCCGCCTTCGATGGAGTTGGCCTTGGTGCGCAGCCAGTCGCGGGCGGCGGTCCCTTCGCGCGAACGCTCTCCCTCCCATTCCAGAGCGTCTGACCCGCCAGCGGCCATGACCAGTTCGTGGCGGCGCTTGTTCAACTCTGAGCCATAGTATTTCAGCATGGAGGCGATGGCGGGGTGGGCCTGTTTCGCCTTCACCTGATCCCCGACCCGCTCCATCGACAGCTGGAAGGCGGCCAGGTCGATGTCCAGTTCGGCGATGCGGGCGCGCAGCATGGGGTCGTCAAGACGGCCCTCGGCGTCGACGCCGACGCTGTCCGCCGCGACCTGTCCCAGAGGCCGTCCGCCGCCGATCATGCCCATGCCTCCGATCATCGTCCGCTCATGCGCCAGCAGGGCCTTGGCCACGTCCCAGCCCCGGTTCAGCGTGCCGACCAGGTTGGCCTTTTCCACCCGCACATCGTCGAAAAAGGTCTCGCAGAAGGGCGACTTGCCGGAAATTAGCGTGATGGGGCGGGTGGTCACGCCGGGCGTGGCCATGTTGAACAGGACGAAGGAGATGCCCAGATGTTTCGGCGCGTCGGGGTCGGTGCGGACCAGGCAGAAGATCCAGTCGGCCTTGTCGGCGTAGGAGGTCCAGATCTTCTGGCCGTTGACGATCCAGTGGTCGCCCTGATCGACGGCGCGGGTCTGGATGGCGGCCAGGTCGGAGCCGGCGCCGGGTTCGGAATAGCCCTGGCACCAGCGGATCTCTCCGCGCACGATTTCGGGCAGGAAGCGCTGTTTCTGTTCCTCCGTGCCGAACTGAAGCAGGGCCGGGCCCAGCATCCAGATGCCGAAGGACGACAGGGGCGTCTGGGCGTCGATGCGGCGCATCTCGCTGGCCAGCACCTTGGCCTGTTCGCGGTCCAGCCCGCCGCCGCCGTAGGCCGCAGGCCATTCCGGCGCGGTCCAGCCGCGGGCGCCCATGACCTCCATCCAGCGTTTATGGGCCGGGGTGCGGAAGACGGGGTTGCGACCGCCCCAGACGCGGTCCTCGTCATTGACCAGCGGCCCCCGGCACTCGGGCGGGCAGTTCGCCTCCAGCCAGGCGCGCGTCTCGGCGCGGAAGGTGTCCAGCTCAGCCATGGCGTCCTCCGTCGTCTCCGTTCGCCGGAGATCGCTGAGGCGACGTTAGCCGGTCTTTTTTGACAACGGAACCGTGACGCAAGGTCAAGGGCGCCTATATGCCCAAAGCGTCTAAGCCCAGCCCTCGAGGAGAACCGGCATGTCAAAGACCCTGAAGATCGACTTCGTCTCCGACGTGGTCTGCCCCTGGTGCGTGGTGGGGCTGGGCGGTCTGACCACGGCGCTGGACACGCTGAAGGGGGAGGGCGTCGAGGCCGACATCACGTTTCAGCCGTTTGAACTGAACCCCCAGATGGCGCCCGAGGGCGAAAACATCGTCGAACATATCGGGGCCAAATACGGCTCCACCCCCGAACAGTCGGCGGCCAACCGCGAGATGATCCGCCAGAGGGCGGGCGAGGTCGGCTTCGACATGCGGATGGGCGAGGACAGCCGCATCTGGAACACCTTCGACGCCCACCGCCTGCTGCATTGGGCGGGCGAGGCGGCGCCTGACAAGCAGAAGGCGCTGAAACAGGCTCTGTTCACGGCCCACTTCACCGACAACCGCAACCTGACCGACGCCGGGGTCCTGACCGGGGCGGCCGAGGCCGCCGGGCTGGACCGGGCCGAGGCGGGCGAGGTGCTGGCGTCAGGCCGGTATGTCGAGGCGGTGCGCGAGGCCCAGGGGTTGTGGCGATCGCGCGGGATATCCTCTGTCCCCGCCGTGGTGGTGGAGGGGAAGTATCTGATCAGCGGCGGGCAACCGGCGGCGGTGTTTGAAGAGGCGTTGCGCAAGATCGCGGCTGAAAACTGAGCCTCGCCGAAAACACAGTCCACTGAGTCCACTGAGTCCACTGAGTCCGCTCAGTCCGCCTCCACCGGGCCGTGGAGGTATTCCCAGCGGCGCTGCTCCTGCTCGACCTCCTGATCCTGCTCTGCGGTTTCGGCGTCGAGCATGAGGCGGACGCGGCGCCAGCGCAGGGCCTCGGCCGCCTGACCGCGCAGGACGGCGCGCTGCATCCGCCGCCAGGCGACGAAGGACAGCTGGCGCATGTCCAGCCGGTCAAGATCGCCGCCGATCTCGTCCTCCAGCATCACCCCTTCGTCATGAGGGTCCAGAGGGTTGGGCGGGGTCCACGGCTGGTCCGTCCGCCGCCAGCCCTCGCGCGCCGCCCGGTTGCGCATCGCCGTCAGCCCCACCCCGTGCCGTCGACAGACCTCGATCGCCGGCAGGCCCGACAGATAGTCCTGCCGCACCCGCTCCCAGACCGCGTCCGGCGCGCTGCGCGCCTTGCCGTAAAGCGTGGGTGATCCGTCCGCCATGCCTGTCCCTCCCGTGGCCAAGGGGGCAGGCTGGCATGCGGGTGCGTCAGGGGCGGTCGTGGGAGTGTTCTTTTGCCCTCTTTCGTCATCCTCCGGCGACCCCCGCGCCAGCGGGGGAGACCGGGGGACCCAGCGGCGCGCGTGAGCGCGACCCTGTCGCAGGCGCAACGGCGGAACGATTTCGCCTTCGGCGTCGCTGGGTCCCCCGGTCTGCGCCGCGAAGACGTGGTTTGCCGGAGGATACGAAAGAAGAGTTTCCTCTCCCAATGGGAGAGGGAGGCCGCGTCAGGATTGACGAACTGAAACGCCTCGACCCGTTCCCGCAGGAAGCCGTTGATGAAGGTGGTCTTGCCGGCACCGTTCGGCCCGGCGAGGGTGGGCGTTGACGCCACCTACTGCGAGCTTTGGCTCTCGACCGAAACGGCCTCAGCGATTGAGTAGAATGAACCCACAAACTGGTGGATCATATAAGCTCCTTTGAGAAGCCAGCTATCTTCTGGCGGTATCTCTGTGAGTGTCATCGCCTCTTCCAACTTGCTCGACGGAAGATGCGCGTCTCCCAAGCGCAGTTCGTATATGCCGGCGAGCTTGCTGGTTAGCCGCCTCGCCTCGGTCGCGCTGACCACAGTCGCAAGTACCCGTTCGAGAGAGCGTAGAGAGCCAGTCCCCTGACCTTGGTTTGGCGCGGCAATCGCGTGAAGGACCTTTTGGTCAATCAAGTCTGCCGACAGCCGGGCGAGATCTTTGGCTAACGACAAGAACCCGGCCTGATCGAGGGAGCGGAAGCGATGTGACCTTGAGATAATCTCGGCGGTGTCCTGATGTTCTCGCAAAAGAGAAACGCTCCATCGGGCCTTGAATGCGCTGTTAGCGACTTCAAGGGCTTCTGCGATGTAGCCTTCGGGAGCTAAGGTGGAGGCTGGGCGGGCCCGAACTTGTGCTGCATCCAATTCCTCACCCAAGCCGCCTTCGGGGGCTACGTTGTACGCCGCCCAGATTTTGCGTTGCCACTCAGGTTGGCGGACTATGTCGTGGGCATAAACTACAACCAGATCAGTCTTGTTGGTTCCGAAGTGGATCGGAATGCCGCCAGGCAATGCTACGCTAGCGGTGAAACGCGTATGCCATCTGATGGAAGACCCTCGCCGATTCAGAATATCCGAAATGACGCTTGGTCGGAAAAATAGCCAAAGGCCGACCTCCTCAAAATTCAGTTTGTCAGCGTTGGTTTGAGAGCCTTGCGCATCGACCAAGAAATACGTTGCTGACGGGACATCGTCTCGTCGAACACGAGCACTCAGAGCAGCGGGTTCGAGCCACTCGGTTAGGCGTCGCTCGCTGGAGAGACTGAATAGCTTATCGCCTTCGCGCGTGAATTGCGTCTGGGATGATAAAGTGTTCTCAGCCGTCTCTGGCCCGAGAATAGGTACTTCGTCGTCGTCCCATTGATCGGTCCGGGATGCGTTGAACACGGCGACGCCGCCGCCGTATGGAAAGCCACCTGTGACTATTGCTCTGATGTAAAAGGTATGACGTCCGAACTCGTCGGTTGTTTCGTCATCATCGTCCTCTTCGTAAAGGAGGCCCGACAGGTCCGATACGATCCACCTTCTCTCGCGATAGCTCCCGATCATGAGTGTCATCGACCGAGCGGCGAGGTAGTCCTTCAAATACTCAGGTCGAACTAGAATAGCTTCGACATCGCCATTTTCGCTTCGTTCGATCTTTGCAACCTCGGCAAACCCTTCGGAAGGCCTGACCCAGACATCACCCTCCTGGGCAAGATCGAGTGCGAACACGAAGTCCTGATTCAGGCTCCAAACGGTCGGGCGATCTCCGTCGAAAGACTGGTTCAGGGCTAGATAAACTCCCTGCTCATCTCCCTCGCTAGACTTCCGAATATCGTAAGGCGTATAGCCTTCCCAAGTGCTCGGACCGTGGCTATACGGCAGGTCAACAAACCCTAGCCCATCTAACTCAGCCCTCTTTTCGAGATGGATCGCGACAGTCCGTACTGCCTCTACATCTTTGAGGTGGCCAAGTTCGCCGTACTCTCCTGTTTCCGTCTCTCTGCTTAGATAAAGCGGAATCCAAGTGAGCGGCGTATACCGCCTGCGCCTGACATCAGTCTGTCTGATCCAATCGTTGTTCATGAAACTTAAGTAGTGGGTTCTGACCGGATGTCAGCACGCAAATAGATTTCGCCCCCCGCCCTGAACTTCGCGCTCATCTCCGCCATCCCGGCCTCCGCCACCGCCAGGCTCGCCCCAGCATCATTCTGCGCCTGCGCATCCCTCCTGATGTCCTGGCTGATCTTCATGCTGCAGAACTTGGGGCCGCACATGGAGCAGAAGTGTGCGGTCTTGTGCGCCTCCTTGGGCAGGGTGGCGTCGTGGTATTTGCGGGCGGTTTCGGGGTCGAGGCCGAGGTTGAACTGGTCCTCCCAGCGGAACTCGAAGCGGGCGCGGCTGAGGGCGTCGTCGTGCAGGCGGGCGGCGGGGTGGCCCTTGGCCAGGTCGGCGGCGTGGGCGGCGATCTTGTAGGTGATGACGCCGTCCTTGACGTCCTGACGGTCGGGCAGGCCGAGGTGCTCCTTGGGCGTGACGTAGCAGAGCATGGCTGTGCCGAACCAGCCGATCATGGCCGCTCCAATCGCGGACGTGATGTGGTCGTAGCCGGGGGCGATGTCGGTGGTCAGCGGGCCAAGCGTATAGAAGGGCGCTTCGTGGCAGTGCTTGAGCTGCTCATCCATATTGGCCTTGATCTTGTGCATCGGCACGTGGCCGGGGCCTTCGATCATGACCTGGCAGCCCTTGGCCCAGGCGATCCTGGTCAGCTCGCCGAGGGTGCGCAGCTCGGCGAACTGGGCCTCGTCATTGGCGTCGGCGATGGAGCCGGGGCGCAGGCCGTCGCCGAGGCTGAACGAGACGTCGTAGGCCCGCATGATGTCGCAGATGTCCTCGAAGTGCTCGTAGAGGAAGCTCTCCTTGTGGTGGGCCAGACACCACTTGGCCATGATGGAGCCGCCGCGCGAGACGATGCCGGTCACGCGTTTGGCCGTCATCGGCACGAAGGGCAGGCGCACGCCCGCGTGGATGGTGAAGTAGTCCACGCCCTGTTCCGCCTGTTCGATCAGGGTGTCGCGGAACACCTCCCACGTCAGGTCCTCGGCGACGCCGTTCACCTTCTCCAGCGCCTGATAGATGGGCACGGTGCCGATGGGGACGGACGAGTTGCGGATGATCCAGTCGCGGATGTTGTGGATGTTGCGGCCCGTCGACAGGTCCATGACGTTGTCGGCGCCCCAGCGGGTGGCCCAGACCAGCTTGTCGACCTCGTCATCGACGCTGGAGAGGACGGCCGAGTTGCCGATGTTGGCGTTGATCTTCACCAGGAAGTTGCGGCCGATGATCATCGGCTCGACTTCGGGGTGGTTGATGTTGTGCGGGATGATGGCGCGGCCGCGGGCGATCTCTTGCCGGACGAACTCGGGCGTGACGAAGTCGGGGATCGAGGCGCCGAAGTCCTCGCCGTCGCGGATGCAAGGGGCGTTCTGCTCGCGGCGCAGGTTCTCGCGGATGGCGACGTATTCCATCTCGGGCGTGATGATGCCGGCCTTGGCGTATTCGTACTGGGTGACCGGGCGGCCTTCGACGCCCTTGAACACCTGATGGTTGGAGGTGTCGAAGCGGGGGGCGAGATTCTTGCCCGAGGCGTGGCCGTTGTCCTCGGGTTTGACCTCGCGCGGATCGGTCACGATGGCGATGTCGCCGCGGTCCAGCTGCCAGCTGGATTTGACGCGGGGCAGGCCCTTCTTGATGTCGATGGTGGCGGTGGGGTCGGTGTAGGGGCCGGACGAGTCATACATCGTCACCGGCGGCTCGTTGGCGCTGGGGTGGACGGCGACCTCGCGGAAGGGGACGCGGATGTCGGGGTAGAGCTCGCCCGCCACATAGACCTTCACGCCCCCGGCGCGCGGGCCGGTGGGGATGCGGCCGGTCTCGGCCTCGACGGCCTTGCGGGCCTCGGCCAGGGGGAGCTCGATGTTCGGCTCGTGCGGCTGTTCGGTCGTCGGCGTGACGTTGATGTTCATGGCGGCCTCAAAACGTTTGAGGTCCGCCGACGTCGGGCGTGCCGGTCCTGTGGCGTGAAGCCGGGGCCGGAAGCGTACTCATCCCTTCGCCGGCATGACCCGGATCAGGTTCGACGGGTCAGAGGAGAAACCTCTATCTCAGCCGCTCGATTGCGACCCCCCGGAGAACGGCGCGACCCTAGTCCGTTTGCAGGGTAGGTCAAGCGAGGGCGGCGTGGCAGGAAGGGGAATGATCCTTTCCCGCACTTATCGCCCCGCGGACATGGCCGGGTGCCTGGCCCTGTTCGACAGCAATACGCCGCGCTTCTTTGACGAGAGCGAGCGCGACGGCTTTGTGGGGTTTCTGAACGATCAGGCCCTGCGCTGGCCCTATCAGGTGATCGAGCTGGACGGGCGGATCGTCGGCTGCGGCGGTCATGCGGTCGAGGCGGACGGGATCAGCGTGGCCCTGTGCTGGGGCATGGTGGACAACAGCCTGCACGGGCAGGGGCTGGGGCGGGTGCTGACCGAGGCGCGGATCGCGGCGGCGCGGGCGACGCCGGGAATCGCTCGCGTCATCCTGAACACCAGCCAGCATACGCAGGGCTTCTATGCGCGGTTCGGGTTTGAGGCCGAGACGGTCACGCCTGACGGCTTTGCGCCCGGCATCGACCGCTGGGACATGGTGCTGAAACTGGATTGAGGAGGGGGGGGCGGTCCGGCTTCTCAGTCGGGGGGGCGTTAAGGCCGGACCGCCACAGACGACATCGGGGTTGGGGGGCGTCCGATGTGTCCGATGCAATAACAACGGACCTGAGACTTGGTTCCGAGAGAATTCGTGCGTTCACCATGATTGTTGAACGGGGATTGGCGAACCCCTGTTTTTGCCTGTTGAGGCGCTGTTTCAGCGTGGTTGTCCTGGCGCTGCCGGTGTGAGACCACGACGGGAACGGCAGTACCGGGGGCAGTGAACAGGATGGACGGCGTGAAGACCTTGGGCGTTCTGGGCGGCATGGGACCGGCGGCGACGGTGGCCTTTCTGGCGCGGATGCAGGCCCTGACGCCGGCGAAGGGGGATGAGGACCATGTGCGGGTGCTCATGGACATGAACCCCCAAGTGCCCAACCGGCACACCCAGCCCGAGGCGGCAGGGCGGACCCTGGGCGAGATGGCGCTGCGGTTGAAGGCGGCCGGGGCCGAGGTGCTGGCCATGCCGTGCAACACCGCACACGCCCATGCGGCGGCGATCCGGGCGGCGGGTCTGCCCTTTGTCGACATGGTGGCGGAGACGGCGAAGGCTGCGAAGGCAGCCGGGGCGACGCGGATCGGGGTGCTGGCGACGCCGGGTGGCGAGGCGCTGTATGCGGCGGCGCTGGCGGCTGAGGGCGTGGAGATGGTGCGGCTGTCGGCGGTGGAGCGCGACCGCTTCATGGCGGTGGTGGCCGGGGTCAAGGCAGGGGACGTGGGGCTGGAACAGAGGGCGGCCATGCGGGAGCTGGCGGCGGCTCTGGTGGCGGCGGGGGCCCAGGGGGTCATCGGCGGCTGCACCGAGGTGCCGCTGTTGCTCGATTCAGT